>CERS01008933.1_pt1 | contig 15378 bp, 8 predicted proteins | sample 356251 | NCBI WGS metagenome assembly CERS01 (sample SAMEA2621020, study PRJEB7988) | marine metagenome | isolation source: saline water (ENVO:00002010), including
TCGTAAAGCTCAAATAAAATCCAGTTTAGGTTAAAGGGGGTTTTTTTGAAGAATAATCTAATCTTTGTGTCACCCTTTTCCATATAAACTTTAGGAAAATCTGAAAATGTTTTCCAGTCTTGCCAGCCACTGGTTGCAGGAAAAGAAACAGTATGTAGAATTTGAGTCGGTAACGAATCATTTAACATCTGCAATTCAATAATACCTCCGTTTGCATAATCCTGAGAACCATCAGAGGCAACTCTATAACTTATATCATAAAAACCTTCTTCAGTGACATTTATTATGTAATCCAAATAATCAGCAGAGTCTAAATATCCAATATTCTGACCTCCACCATCGTCTTCGGTCAATTCAAGAGAAGTTCCATATTGAAATATATAGTCTTCAGCCTCTAAATATCCAGGGACAGGGATTCCAACAGAAACTGAATCATCAAATGAAATCCAGTTCAAATTAAATGGTCCCTCAACCACTTTAACTCTTAAAATAAAGTTACCCTCATCTAAGTTCACAGCTTTACTGGTATTTTCCCAATCCTGCCATCCGTTTGTTAACGGTAAAATTACATTTTGAATTGAACTAAATTTATTTGATACTGTATCAATAAATCCAATTTCAACTTGACCACCAGAGGACCATTCAGGGTCAGAAGCAGATCTATAAGTCACATTATAAGTCCCGGAAGAATTTACTTTTATATTATAATCGGCATAATCCCCCTTATCTAGACTACCAATATTTAAACCACCACCAAAATCAGTAACTTCTTCTAAAGAAATTCCTTTTTGGAAGAAATAATGTTCAGCCTCAATTTTTCCAGGTATAGAATGGATATAGGATATGGTATTTTCTACAACTTCCAAATTAAAGTTATTCATTGAAAGACCATCTACAGATTTAATTCCACTTCCACTATATGAAATTTCTATAATATCTCCAGGGTTTATGTTATTAACTAATGCTAATATTAAAGACCTATTTCCATCTAATAATGATAAACTAGATATCTGAACCTCATTTCCATTTACAAGTACTTTAAAGTCTGAACTTAAAAGTTCTGATGACACATCAATATTCTTATTTGTAGTAATTTTTATAGATTTTTGATCTTGAGTTGAAGATGACACATACTTTGTATTAACTAAAGTGATATCTCCTATGCGATTAAAATCAATTAAACTAAAATTGAAAGTTCCTTTTTCAACGTTAAATTTAAAATTATTGTCGGTTTCATTAATAACTACTGAATCTATAAATATATTATCCCAAACCTCCCACGATCCAGTACTTTGAAGAGAAATATTATCAGTTATTTTTTCATCATCAATACTAAGTGAGAATTTTCCGTCACTAGATTCTGTTGCATATCGAATTTTTACATTGTAAGCACCCTGAGAATCAAGTTTAAATGTGTACTTCATCCATTCGTCAGTCTCAGTCCAACCAACATGGAAGCCATTTGAGAGGCTATCGTTACTTAACTGGATATCAACATTATCATTTCTGAGACCCCATCCATTATTCCAGGGTGAAAAATCACCACCATAGTTAGCATCTGCACCAGCATCGTAGTAGGCACTTCCCATAACTCCCATATCAAAATTTGTGGAGTATATTACCCCAGGAATTATGTTTTCTGCGTAAGGCACGGACTCATCTGAGAAAGGCTGTCTGAACATAGCGTCTATAATATCCTTATGATAAAAACAATTTTCAAACTTTATATCTTCAGTCAATTGATTTAACCCCTCTATTGCATCTTCTTTTGAAGGTTTATCATTACCTGTATTCCAATAATCTACTATTTTTTTATATTTTTCATTATAGTTTATAGATAGAGGTGGTTGAATAGCATCTATCCTTTTAAATGGCCACCAAGCCCAGCTTATACCATTATCCTCGTACAATTTAATTGCATCTCGATACCAAAGGTTTGAGTTTTCACCAGTCTCACCAACAAAAATTGGTGTAGTCAAAGTATCTTGAACTAACCAATCTAAATATTCATCATCTACTGGGCTCCAGTATTTGTGAGGGCTATAAACCATATTGTCATCCCATGGGGGAGCAAGACCTGTAAAATCATTTGCAAACCAATTACCTTCAATATATATGATATGGTCATCACCTTGCTCTCTTATAACATCAGTTATCCGAACATACAATTCCTTCAATAAGGCATTTTCAGGGAGATTCCAATTTGGCTCATTTATTAGATCATAACCAGCTACCCAATCTTTATCCTTATATCTGCTAGATAACCTCTTCCACAATTCAACTGTTTTACTCTGATTATATTCACTTTCCCATAAAGAATATTTTGAGGTATCGTAATCAGAAATATCTGCATTATAGCCTTGACCTCCAGGTGCAGCATGAAGATCAATCATCATATACATTTCATTATCCTCACACCATCCAAGAAGGGAGTCTAATAAGACATATCCTGTATTTACCTCAGTATAAGATCCAGGGTATGGCTCATCTTCAACTGGAACTGTAAAAAGATTGTAATGGATAGGAACTCTTAAAAGATTAAATCCCCATGATTTCATTGAATCTACATCTATTTTTCTCACATGATTTTTAAGCCAGTTATCATAAAATTTATTTGTCTCATCTTCTCCAACAAGTTCAGTTATTTTATCTCTTATCTGATATTGTGTTCCTGAAAAACCACCTGGAGCCATCATATAGCCTTCCTGCACCATCCAACCGCCTAAACCCATTCCTCTTAGAATAATAGTGTCACCCTTTTGATTTATTATACTTCTTCCTGAAGTCTTTAAAAAATTTTGAGAAAAACCATCTAATGAAACGAAAACTAAAAAGAAAATATTAAAAAAGAGCTGAAGTCTCTGGGTTAACACACTCGAAATAAATCAATTATGGATAAAAAAACAATCGTTTTATACTTTAATCTCAACATCAACTCCGCTTGGAAGCTCAAGCTTCATTAAAGCATCAACTGTCTGACTACTGTTAGAATATATATCAAGCAGCCTCTTATATGTACATAATTTGAACTGTTCTCTAGATGTTTTATTAACATGAGGTGATCTCAAAACAGTAAATATCTCTTTTCTAGTTGGTAAAGGAATAGGCCCGCTAACTATAGCTCCTGTAGTCTTCACTGCCTTTACTATCTTCTCAGAACTCTTATCTACAAGATTGTAGTCAAACGATTTTAGCTTTATTCTTATTTTTTGGGCCATAAAATTAATTTAAATCTCCGTTACTTTTTTTAATAATATTTTCGGCAAGATTTTTTGGTACACTATTATAATGAGAAAATGTTAAAGAGGCTGAGGCCCTTCCTGAGCTTAAAGTTCTTAAGTCAGTTACATAACCAAATAATTCTGAGAGAGGGACATCTGCTTTTATAATTTGAGAGTTTCCTTTCATATCCATGCCTTTCATTATACCTCTCCTCTTATTTAAATCCCCAGTTACACCTCCAGTGAATTCATCTGGTGAAGTAACTTCTACAGACATGATTGGTTCTAAGAGGACCGGTCTAGCTTTAAGAGCTGCCTTTTTAAATGCAATACCAGCTGCTAGTTCAAAAGATAACGAGTCTGAATCAACATCGTGGAAGGAGCCATCGTAAAGTCTAACTTTTAGAGTTTGGACAGGAAATCCTGCTAAAGGCCCATTTTCCATTGCATTTTTAAAACCTTTTTCAACTGCTGGTATAAATTCTCTAGGTATCTTACCTCCTACAATCTTATTAATAAATTGAAGACCTTCTCCCTCAAATTCCTCATCCTGTGGACCCATTTCAAAAACAATATCAGCAAATTTACCCCTACCTCCACTCTGTTTTTTATATACTTCCTGGTGAGTAGTTGAGTCCTGAATAGATTCCTTGTAAGCAACTTGAGGCGCACCTTGATTTATTTCGACCTTAAATTCTCTTTTTAGCCTATCAATAATTATTTCTAAGTGCAGCTCTCCCATTCCCCTTAATACAGTCTGACCAGTCTCCTCATCAGTCTGGACCCTTAATGTTGGATCTTCTTCTACCAGTTTACTTACAGCCATACCTAGTTTATCAACATCAGCTTGTTGCTTAGGCTCTATTGCATAACCGATGACCGGATCTGGAAAACTCATTGACTCTAAAACGATTTTTGATTTTTCGTCAGATAATGTGTCACCAGTTTTAATATCTTTAAACCCAACGCCAGCACAAATATCACCAGCTTCAACAGCTTTAATAGGGTTTTGCTTATTAGAATGCATCTGCATTAACCTTGATATCCTTTCTTTTTTACCATTCCTATTATTGTAGACATATGATCCTGCATCTAATTTACCAGAATAAACCCTAAAGAAACATAATCTACCAACGAATGGATCTGTAGCAATCTTGAATGCAAGTGCAGCAAAAGGTTCGTCATTAGAAGGCTTTCTTGTCACATCAGTTTCATTATCTGGATCAGAACCAGTAATTGGAGGTAGATCCAAGGGAGATGGCAAATAAGCACATACTGCATCTAATAGAGCTTGAACTCCTTTATTTTTAAATGCTGAACCACACATAACAGGTGAAAAAGACATATCAATCACGGCTTTTCTGATAGCAGACATCATTTCCTCTTTTGTTATCGAATCAGGATCATCAAAAAACTTCTCTAGTAAATTGTCATCGTATTCAGCAACATTTTCTACTAAATTTTGTCTCCATTCATCAACAGTTTCTTTAAGATCATCTGGAATATCAATAACCTCATATGTCATACCCTGATCAGCTTCGTTCCAGACAATTGCTTCTTTTGTTATCAAATCTACGACACCTTTAAAACCTTCTTCTGCACCTATAGGTATCTGAAGAGGAACTGGTTTAGCGTTGAGTTTTTCCTTAATTTCTTTAACAACATTCAGAAAGTCTGCACCTGCTCTGTCCATCTTATTAACAAAACATATCCTTGGAACTTTATACTTATCTGCCTGCCTCCAAACTGTTTCAGATTGTGGCTCAACTCCTGATACTGCACAGAATAGTGCAACAGCACCATCCAAGACCCTCAAAGATCTCTCCACCTCAACAGTGAAATCGACATGACCAGGTGTATCGATTATATTAACTCTAAAATCATTGGTATTATCTACTAGCTTTCCTTGTTGTGTAGGATATTTCCAGAAGGTTGTTGTGGCCGCAGAAGTAATTGTTATACCCCTTTCCTGTTCTTGTTCCATCCAATCCATTGTTGCTGCACCGTCATGTACCTCTCCAATTTTATGGCTTAGTCCAGTATAGTACAATACCCTTTCTGTAGTAGTTGTTTTTCCTGCATCAATATGGGCCATGATACCAATATTCCTTAAATAATTTAAATCTTTTATTGATGCCATATTTTTTAGAATCTAAAATGTGAAAATGCTTTATTAGCTTCAGCCATTCTGTGAGTATCTTCTTTCTTTTTCACTGCGTTACCTTCACCTTTGGAAGCAGCTATAATTTCGTTAGCTAATCTCTCTTTCATAGATTTTTCACCTCTTGACCTAGCATACTGGATAAGCCACTTTTGGCTTAATGTAATTTTTCTAGATGGTCTTACTTCAATTGGGACCTGAAAGTTAGCACCTCCAACTCTTCTACTCTTAACCTCAACTGATGGCATCACATTATTTAATGCTTTTTTCCAGATGTCCAAACCTTTATCTTTTGTTTTATCTTCAACAATTTTTAATGCATCATAAAAAATAGAATAAGATGTGCTTTTTTTGCCATCTTTCATTAGGTTATTAACAAACTGAGTTACTAGAGTATCCTTGAAAATTGGGTCAGGAAGAAAATATCTTTTTTTTGGTTTTGACTTTCTCATTCTTACTTTTTAGCCTTTGGTTTTTTTGCACCATATTTAGACCTCCTCTGAGTTCTATCATCAACACCACCCGTGTCTAACGTTCCTCTAATAACATGGTACCTAACGCCAGGTAAATCTTTAACTCTTCCACCTCTGATAAGAACTATTGAGTGTTCCTGAAGATTATGACCCTCACCAGGAATATATGCATTTACTTCCTTTCCGTGTGATAACCTAACTCTAGCAACTTTTCTCATAGCAGAATTTGGCTTCTTAGGAGTTGTGGTATAAACCCTAGTACAAACCCCTCTCTTCTGAGGACATGAATCCAATGCAGGAGACTTTGACTTTGACTTGAGTTTCTTCCTACCCTTTCTTACTAGCTGTTGTATAGTTGGCATAATATATTATTTTTAATGCGACGCAAAAATAGAAAACCATTTGTCTTTAACAAAATTTTTAAAAACTTTATAAAATAAGAATAATTTCATTTATTGCTGTGAATTTATATCTAAAGGAAATTTTGGTAATTCATTAAAATCTTTAATTTCATCATACTTCTGTTCGTACTTCGAAATATTATCATTTAATGCTAGGGAAAATTTCTTAGCATGTTCAGGGGTTATAACTATCCTAGAGTTAACTTTGGCTTTAGGTACACCTGGCATAAGCTGTATAAAATCAATAACAAATTCACTACTAGAGTGAGCAATCATTGCTAGATTAGCATACTTTCCCTTTGATATTTCATCAGAGAGTTCAATATTTATTTGGCCTTTCTTTTGGCTCATTTTTGATCTACTTTATCTCCCTCAACAACATCAATATTAACACCGTCCTCAAGAATATTCTCGTCTGACTTCTTACTCATCAAGTCATTATATTCTTTTTCTGAACCTACAATGAGATCATTATACTCCCTACTTCCAGTTCCAGCAGGAATTAAATGTCCAACAATAACATTCTCCTTAAGACCTCTTAGGTCATCTGCCTTACCTCTAATTGATGCCTCACTCAGTACCTTAGTAGTTTCTTGGAATGATGCAGCGGAAATAAAGCTTTCTGTTCCTAATGAAGCTCTAGTTATACCTTGAAGAGATGGTCTAGATACTGCTGCGTCAGCATTTCTGACCTCAAGTATCTTTTTATCGTTTCTCCTAAGTAAAGAATTCTCATCTCTGAGTTCTCTTGAAGATATAAGCTGTCCTAATTTATATTTAACAGATTCTCCGGGATCAGTGATGACTTTTTTCTCAAAAATTGTATCATTTATATTATTAAATATTAATTTATCAACTTTTTCATCTTGTAAGAAATTAGTATCACCTGGATCAATAATTATGACTTTCTGCATCATCTGCCTTACTATAACTTCAATATGCTTATCGTTAATTTTAACTCCTTGAAGTCTATATACTTCTTGTATCTCATTAACTAAATAATCCTGAACTTGAGTAGGTCCTTTAATTGATAATATATCCGCAGGAGTAATAGCACCATCTGATAATGCTGAACCAGCTTTCACATAGTCATTATCTTGGACAAGAATGTGTTTAGAAAGAGAAACTAGATACTTTTTCTTTGTTCCGTCCTTAGACTCTATAAAGATTTCTCTATTTCCTCTCTTAATTCCACCATATGTAACAACACCATCAATTTCACTTACGACTGCAGGATTTGAAGGATTTCTTGCTTCAAATAATTCAGTCACTCTAGGTAATCCACCAGTTATATCTCTTGACTGTCCAATCATTCTTGGAATCTTTGATAAAATTGAACCAGGGTTTACTTTTTCTCCTTTATCGACAGATAAATGAGCACCAACAGGTATATTATAAGACTTATCTTCACCCGAGGAAGTTATTACAATTGCAGGATTCTTGGTTTTATCTCTACACTCTACAATAACCTTTTCTTTATGTCCAGTTTGCTCATCAAACTCTTCTTTGAAAGTAATTCCAGACTCTATAGACTCAAATTCAACCTTACCTTTAACTTCTGAAAGTATCACAGCATTATATGGATCCCAACTACAAATAGTATCACCTTTTGATATTTTTTGACCATCCTTAACTTTAAGATATGACCCATAAGGGACAACATTAGAAATTAATGTTACACCTTTTTCATTTACTACCTTTACTTCTCCACTTCTTGCCATAACTACTACTGCACTATTTCCTTCACTGTCTTTTGTAGGAACAGATCTTATTCTATCAAAAACAATCTTTCCATCAAATTTAGCTTTAATTGTTGCGTCAACAGCTACATTAGAAGCAGTACCTCCGACATGAAATGTCCTAAGAGTTAACTGAGTTCCAGGCTCTCCTATCGACTGAGCAGCAATAACTCCTACAGCCTCTCCTACATTAACCATCTTTCCATTAGCAAGATTTCTACCGTAACATTTAGCACATGCACCTCTCTTTGTCTCACAAGTAAGGACAGACCTAATCTCTATTTCATCGATACTTGTTTGATCAATTTGATGTGCAATCTCTTCATTGATTTCTTCTCCAGATTCAATTATAAGTTCATTCGTAATTGGATCATAAACATCATGAACGGTAACTCTTCCAAGTATCCTCTCTGATAATGGCTCTACAATATCCTCATTATCTTTAAGAGCACTAACAGTTACACCTCGCAAGGTTCCACAGTCTTGCTCGTTTATTATTACATCTTGTGCAACATCAACTAATCTTCTGGTTAGATACCCTGCATCAGCAGTTTTAAGTGCTGTATCTGCTAAACCCTTTCTAGCACCATGAGTTGAAATAAAATATTCTATAACATCTAGTCCTTCTTTAAAATTGGAAAGAATTGGGTTTTCAATGATTTCACCGACTGATCCAGAAAGATTTTTTTGAGGTTTAGCCATAAGCCCCCTCATACCACCAAGCTGTCTGATCTGTTCTCTAGAACCTCTAGCACCAGAGTCCATCATCATATATATAGGATTAAAACCTTGGCTATCGTCTTCTAACTGGTTCATCAGAGTAGTAGTAAGTTTAGTATTAGCTCTAGTCCAAATATCTATAACCTGATTATATCTTTCATTGTCTGTAATTAGACCCATATAATAATTATCCCAAACCGTATTAACCTCTTTTTTAGCAGAATCTACCATTGATACTTTTTCATCAGGTATCTGTATATCTCCAAGTCCCATAGAAAGGCCTCCTTCGTAAGCCATACTGAATCCAAGCTCCTTAATATCGTCAAGGAATTTAGCAGTTCTTGAGATACCACATATCTTATAAACAACAGAGATAACTTGCTGAAGTTTTTTCTTAGTTAATAACTCATCCATGTACCCAACATCATCAGGTATCATGGTATTAAATAATACTCTTCCAGCTACAGTATCTATTATCTTAGTCTCAAAAGTTCCATCTGATTTCCTAATGTTAGCTCTGAGTTTGATCAAAGCGTTTTTATCAACCTTACCTTCATTCAAAGAAATTATAACTTCTTTCGCATTTGAAAAGATTGCTCCTTCCCCTTTGATAGGATAATCTTTTGTAGATTTTCTTCCTTTAGAGACGTAATATAGACCTAAAACCATATCCTGTGATGGTACTGTGATAGGCGCACCATTAGCAGGATTTAATATGTTATTTGATCCTAACATAAGCAAAGAAGCCTCAATTATAGCCTCATGTCCAAGCGGTACATGAACAGCCATCTGGTCGCCGTCAAAGTCGGCATTAAATGCAGTACATGATAACGGATGCAGCTCAATAGCCTTTCCTTCAATTAATTTAGGCTGAAAAGCTTGAATCCCAAGCCTGTGCAATGTTGGAGCTCTGTTTAATAATACAGGGTGACCAACCAGTACATTTTCTAAAATATCCCAAATTACTGGTTCTTTTCTATCGACAAGTTTTTTAGCAGACTTAACCGTTTTGACAATCCCTCTCTCAATTAATTTCCTTATTATAAAAGGTTTAAACAATTCAGCTGCCATATCTTTTGGTAAACCACACTCATGCATTTTAAGTTTTGGGCCAACAACAATAACAGACCTACCAGAATAGTCAACTCTTTTTCCTAAAAGATTTTGTCTAAACCTTCCTTGCTTTCCTTTTAACATATCAGTAAGAGATTTCAATGACCTATTCCCATCTGATCTCACAGCATTTATTCTTCTTGAATTATCGAAAAGAGAATCAACTGCTTCTTGAAGCATTCGTTTTTCATTTCTTAAAATAACTTCAGGGGCTCTTATTTCTAACAACCTCTTTAATCTATTATTTCTTATTATGACTCTTCTATATAAATCATTTAAGTCAGATGTAGCAAACCTACCTCCGTCTAGCGGAACTAAAGGTCTTAATTCTGGAGGAATTACAGGAATCATTTTCACTACCATCCATTCAGGATTATTCTCTATATTCTCCCTAGAATCTCTGAAAGATTCAATAACTCTAAGTCTTTTTAGTGCTTCCGCTTTCCTTTGTTGAGATGTTTCATTAGCAGCCTTATACCTTAAGTCAACAGATAAACCATCTAAATCAATTTGAGATAATAGTTCACTAACAGCATCTGCCCCCATCCTAGCGATAAATTTATTTGGATCATCATTAGGAAGCATATGATTGTCTTTTGGTAGAGAATCATAAATATTTAAATACTCTTCCTCAGTTAAAAGATCCATCTTCTGGCATCCGTCTTCTTCCTTTACACCAGGATTAATGACAACATATCTCTCATAGTAGATGATCTGATTCAGTTTTTTAGCAGGAATACCGAGCATATAACCAATCTTGTTAGGGAGAGTTCTAAAATACCAGATATGTGCAACAGGAACAACCAATTCAATATGTCCCATTCTTTCTCTTCTAACTTTTTTCTCAGTTACCTCAACACCACACCTGTCACAAATAATTCCTTTATATCTAATTCTTTTGTATTTACCACAGTGACATTCCCAATCTTTAACAGGACCAAAAATTCTCTCACAAAACAAACCACCCATTTCTGGTTTAAATGTTCTGTAATTAATGGTTTCTGGAGCTGTTACCTCTCCAAAAGAATTCTCTAAAATAGACTCAGGCGAGGCTAAGCTTACTATTATTTTAGAGAAGTCACTTGTTTTATTTGTTTTCCTTGATATCATAATTCAAATTATTATTTCATTGTTATTTCTAGTGCTAGACCTCTTAATTCGTGAACCAGTACGTTAAAAGATTCTGGAATTCCTGGAGGTTGCATATTATCCCCTTTAACTATAGCTTCATAAGCTTTAGCCCTTCCAATTATATCATCTGATTTAATTGTTAAAATTTCTTGAAGAATATGAGATGCTCCAAAGGCTTCTAATGCCCATACCTCCATCTCACCAAATCTTTGACCTCCAAACTGAGCCTTTCCTCCAAGTGGTTGTTGGGTGATTAAAGAGTAAGGACCAATTGATCTAGAATGCATCTTATCATCAACTAAATGACCTAATTTTAACATGTAAATCACACCTACAGTTACTGGCTGGTCAAACTTTTTACCTGTTGATCCATCATAAAGAACTGTTCTACCAAAAGGAGGCAGTCCGGCTTCTTTAAGTTCTTTACTTACCTCGTCTGCAGTTGCACCATCAAAAATTGGAGTTCTATATTTCTTATCAAGGTTCAGACCTGCCCAGCCTAAAGCTGTTTCATAAAGTTGGCCTATATTCATCCTAGAAGGAACACCAAGTGGATTTAAGACAATATCTACAGTTGAACCGTCTTCTAAAAATGGCATATCTTCTTCTTTCACAATTCTAGCCACAACACCTTTATTACCGTGTCTTCCTGCCATCTTATCACCAACCTTCAACTTTCTCTTCTTAGCAACATAAACTTTTGCCATTTGAACTATACCTGGTGCTAACTCATCTCCAACTTCTAGAGAAAACTTTTCTTTTTTGAAACTAGATGCCAAATCATTTCTCTTAACAACATAGTTTTTAACAGCTTTGGATACTAGGCTGTTAACTTTTTTATCTTCAGTCCAATCTTCTAAGACAACATCTTGAATTAAACTAGATTCTTCTGGGACGTTCAAGCTATTAATGTCATAATATTTATTTTTTGAAGGAAAAAGCTTGTCTTTAATAACCTTATCTGTAAACTTAACTCCAGGCTTAATCAATTCCTCTCCATACTTATGGTTTACTCCTTTAGTTTTTTTATTATTAAGTAACTTCTCAAATTTTCCAATTAATTTTTCTTTTAGATCAATTAACGACTTACCATAATCAGCTTTAAGAATATCAATTTGTTTTTTTGCTATCTTTTTCGAATCCTTATCCTTCTTTTGTCTTGTAAATAATTTGGTGTCGACAACAACTCCATTCAGAGAGGGTGGTGCTTTAAGTGAAGCATCCTTAACATCTCCAGCTTTATCTCCAAATATTGCTCTTAATAATCTCTCCTCTGGTGTTGGATCACTTTCACCCTTAGGTGTAATTTTACCAATTAAAATATCACCCTCTTTAACTTTTGCTCCAACTCTAATCAATCCAGTTTCATCAAGATTGCCAATTGCCTCATCGCTCACATTAGGAATTTCATTAGTAAACTCTTCTTCTCCCCTTTTAGTGTCTCTGACCTCTAACTTAAACTCTTCAATGTGTAAGGATGTGAATACATCTTCCTTAACAACCTTCTCAGAAATAACTATAGCATCTTCAAAATTATAACCTTTCCAAGGCATAAATGCAACTTTTAAATTTCTTCCAAGTGCTAGTTCACCTTTCTCGGTAGCAAAGCCTTCACAAATTACTTGACCTTTTTTGACTTTTTCACCGACCTTGACAGTAGGTGTTAAATTAACACAGGTGTCTTGATTAGTTCTTCTGAATTTTATCAATTCATATGACTTAGATTTTTCGTCAAAGGATACAAGTTTTTCATTTTTGTCTAAATCATACTTTATTTCAATTTTAGTGGAGTCTACATATGAAACTGTACCTTTTCCCTCTGCAACAATTGTTGACCTTGAATCCTTAGCAACCCTGTACTCCATTCCAGTTCCAACAATAGGAGACTGTGGCTTCATCAACGGAACTGCTTGCCTCATCATATTTGATCCCATCAATGCCCTATTAGCATCGTCGTGTTCAAGAAAAGGAATCAATGAAGCAGCAACCGAAACAATTTGGTTAGGTGCAACATCCATATATTTGAGTTCTTTATCCTTTGTTAGAGGGAAATCACCTTCATATCTAGCCTTGATAGTTTTATCAACAAATGAACCGTTACTCTTAAGGGGAACGTTAGCTTGAGCAATGAAAGACTTATCTTCATCTTCTGCTGTTAGGTATTGAATATCTCCCTTAAGATCTACCTTACCCCCTTCAACTTTCCTGTATGGTGTCTCAATGAATCCCATGCTATTAACTTTTGCGTGCACACATAATGAGGATATAAGACCAATATTTGGTCCTTCAGGTGTTTCAATGGTACAAAGTCTTCCGTAGTGAGTGTAGTGAACATCTCTAACTTCAAAACCAGCTCTTTCTCTTGATAATCCACCAGGTCCTAGGGCAGACATTCTTCTCTTATGAGTAATTTCGGCAAGAGGGTTAGTCTGGTCCATGAACTGAGATAATTGATTAGTACCAAAGAATGAATTAATTACAGATGTTAGAGTTCTTGCATTAATTAAGTCTACAGGCTTAAATTCTTCGTTGTCTCTGACATTCATTCTCTCTTTTATTGTTCTAGACATTCTTGCCAAACCGACTCCAAATTGAGAGTATAGTTGCTCACCTACAGTTCTTACTCTCCTATTACTCAGGTGGTCTATATCGTCAACTACAGTCTTGGCATTAATAAGTGTAATTAAGTACTTAACAATGAGTATAATATCTTCTTTTGTAAGTACTCTAACATTGTGATCAGTATCAATATTAAGTTTTTTATTAATCCTGTACCTTCCTACTTCGCCAAGGTCGTATCTCTTATCACTAAAAAATAAATTTTGAATAATATCCCTTGCCGTCTGCTCGTCAGGGGCTTCAGTATTTCTTAATTGTCTATATATTTCCTCTAGAGCCTCTTTTTCAGAATTTGATACATCCTTCTTTAAAGTATTATAAATAATCTGATATTCTCCAACATTAATATCTTCTCTATGGACAGTTACAAAAGGTGCTTCGGAATTTATAATAGTTTCGATGTCTTCCTCTTCTAAAATATGATCTCTATCTAAAATTAATTCGTTTCTATCAACAGAAATTACCTCGCCAGTATCTTCATCAACAAAATCTTCTACCCATGTTTTTAAAACTCTGGCAGCAAGTTTTCTTCCCAGCGCCTTTTTAAGGTTTGTTTTAGATGACTTAACTTCTTCAGATAACTGAAAAATATCAAGTATATCTTTATCAGATCCGAACCCTATTGCACGAAGCAGTGTTGTTATTGGAAACTTTTTCTTTCTGTCAATATATGCATACATCACGTTATTTACGTCAGTTGCAAATTCTATCCACGAACCTCTAAAAGGGATTATTCTAGCCGAATACAAAGGTGTTCCGTTTGTATGTTTACTCTGAGCAAAGAAGACACCTGGTGACCTATGAAGTTGAGATACAATAACTCTTTCAGCACCGTTTATTACAAAAGATCCTTTGTTAGTCATGTATGGAATATTACCAAGAAAAACTTCTTGTTCTATAGTTTCAAAATCATCGTTATCCTCATCATTACAAATGAGTCTTAGCTTTGCCTTGAGGGGTAATGAATATGTTAGACCTCTGTCGATACACTCACTCACAGAATATTTTGGGGGATCTACAGTATAATCTATAAACTCAAGAACAAAATTTTCTCTAGAATCTGATATTGGAAAATTTTCAATAAAAACCTTGAAGAGTCCTTCGTTATCTCTTTTCTCTGGAGGTGTCTCTAATTGAAAAAAGTCTTTATAAGATTGTAGTTGAACATCCAAAAAATCAGGATATTCTGTTAAATTAGTGAGTTTGGAAAAATTGATTCTGCTCGATAAGTCTTTCAATTGGTTATGATTTTAAAATATTATACAAAACCGTAAGTTATTGTTACGGATAAAAGTAAAAAATGATATAATTAATTAAGTTAAATCAACTTCAGCTCCAGCTTCTTCTAACTGTTTTTTAGCTGACTCTGCTTCTTCTTTAGGTACACCCTCTTTAATAGCTTTAGGTGCTCCATCAACCATATCTTTCGCGTCTTTTAAACCAAGGCCAGTAATCTCTTTTACTAACTTAACTACCGCTAATTTAGATGCACCTGCTGATTTAAGTGTAATATCAAAACTGGTTTTTTCTTCTGCTGCTGCTTCTGCTGCACCACCTGCTGCACCACCTGCAACTGCTACTGTCGCCGCTGCTGCTGGTTCAATACCATATTCATCTTTTAAAATATTTGCTAGTTCACTAACATCTTTAACTGAAAGGTTTACTAACTCTTCAGCTATCTTCTTTATATCTGCCATTTTATTATAATTTAAATTTAATACTCTACTCTTGTTTATCTCCAAGTGCCTTTACAACACCTGAAATCTTATTTTCAGAACTTTTCAGTAATGAAATAATATT
>CERS01045420.1_pt1 | contig 15363 bp, 6 predicted proteins | sample 356251 | NCBI WGS metagenome assembly CERS01 (sample SAMEA2621020, study PRJEB7988) | marine metagenome | isolation source: saline water (ENVO:00002010), including
CAACAATTAAGAATTCAATGTTTCAAAATGCTATTATTACTTATTCAAGATTAAAAGATACCATATTTAGTGGTTGTGATATAAGAGGAGTAGAATTTTTCGGTTGTAATACTGAAGATGCTTTATTTACGAATGTTCACGAGTTTTAATTTTTTTTATATTGTAAGCTTCCTATTTTATATTTAGGAAAAGATTTAAGTTTTGGTAAAGATTTTTTATTTATGTTATAATCCATTGCTCTTGGACTTTTATAAGCTATGTACTTAGTCTTTGTTGTACTAGTTATACTTCCAACTGATGGAAGTTTCCTATCGTGTAAATGACGTACTTGGGTGAACAAATAACAAACTCTATTGAACATATAAGTTTAAACAACATTATTATTATATTTTAATAAAATAATGAATGATAAAATATTAATAGTATTAATAATTGCTGTATCTGTTATTATTATTATTTTATATATATCTGTTAACAATGAAGAAAATCTTCTTAAAAATACTTCTTCTATTAATAGTAAAGAAGATTTAAAAGAACTTTTTAAGAATTATAATCATAAAATAATAAATAATAAAGATTTAATTGAAGAAAGTAATAATATAGAATCAAAATTATTTAAGGTTTGTGAAGATGCACTTAATATTACTAAAGACAGTATATACTCCGGAGTTTATATTCTTAAAAATATTATGACAAAAAAAGATTGCTTACGAACTATATACGAAGCAGAAAAATATGCTAAAGTACATGGAGGATGGAAAAATGGTAGACACGAGATGTATCCTACTCATGATATAGATATTCGTAATATTTATACAATGGAAAATTATATTTATCATTTAGCTCACTCTAGTATACTACCAAAAGTAGCAGAAAAATTTAATTTAAATTTAAGATATTTGGGTATCAGTGAAATTTTTATTGTAAAGTATTGTAAAGAAGGCCAAACAAAATTAGTAGAACATGAGGATGGTCATGATTTTAGTTTTATTATCCCATTAAATAAAGATTATGTTGGAGGAGGAACAAAATTTAAATTTTTAAAAGATATAGTAGATCCAGATATAGGAAATTGTACTATATTTTGTGGAAAACATAGACATAAAGGAGTTGAAATAAAATCAGGAGAAAGGTACATTCTTGCTGGTTTTTTGAATTATGGTTGGAATTTTCTAAAAAGAGATTTTAAAATAGGAAATTAATTTTATTTAAATAAATAAGATTATTATTATTATGAATAGTGTTATGGAAAATTATGATGTACCACATAGAGTGGAAAATATAATAGTAGAATTTATTGGACCTACTGAACGTATGGAACACACTACATTACAAAGAGAATTAAGAAATAAATCTTTTAAGAAATTAGGAATAGAAAAAAAAAGAATTTGGAAAACACAATTAGGAAGTTTTGTTGAAATAGAAGGATGGTCAGAAGAAAATTGGGGAAAAGTTTCAGGAATACATGTTCATTTTAGATTTTTACCCAACGGTAATAGAGTTGAAATGATATTACATCAATTCCTAGATAATCTAATTTTTATAGAATAATTTTCTTGGTAGTGGTATCTAATCAAATTTCATGAATATATGGATAACAATGTTTTATTTCATTCTTCTCATCACCTATTTTGTCAAACATATAATGTCCTAAATAAGAACTATGAGATACAATAGCAATATGTATTTCTTTTCGGGTTTTAATAAATTTTATCATTTCTTTTATCCTCTCATTTAGTTCTTCTATAGTCTCGTATTTGTCTTCTCTCCATCGAGTTTCAATATCATCCTTTATGTGAGAAAAATCTACTTTAGGATAACATGGTTTATACTCTGTAATAGACTTTCTTCTATTGCATAAATCTAAACCTTGAGAATATTCCATAACACAATCCAAAGCAATCATCGGTACGTCTTTTTTTGAAAATATATTATCAGCAGTTTGTAAAGTCCTTAGAAGAGGAGAAACGATGACTAATTCTATTTTATCGATGTCTTCCCAAGTTTCACCTAAAGCTTTAGCTTCGTCTACGCCTTTTTTTACCAATGGTGTATCACGATATTTTTTATAAACATCTTCACCTTGTTCCCAAAATAAAACATTGTGTAATGCTGTTCCATGTCTGATACAGTATAAAACTTTTTTCATTATAATAATAAAGATTACATTTTTTTAAATAATAATTATAAAAAGAAACTTAAAAAAAAATAAACCTAATAAACAGAATGGAAAATATAAATAAACAAATAAAAGATTTAGAAGACCAAATAAGAGAACTACAACTTGAAAAGTATAAAATAGGTTTATTAAATGAACTTAGATTAAAAAAAGAAGATTTAAAAGGTGTTAAAGATTTAAAAGTTGCTTTAACTTATAAATGCAGTTATAGTAACATAGATGAATACGCTGCAAGCATTGAAGGTAATTTAGTAATAACATATTTACACAAAAATAAAAAAATAGATATAGATGCAACATATGATTCTCAACAAACTTATGAAAACAGATACAACCCTTATGTTACATTTGAATTAAATATTAATGACGAAGAAAATGGAGGGATTATACTAGAGAAACTACTAGAGGACTATGAAAGAACTGATGAAGGTGATTGGCATAGCTTAATGCAAACATTAAATAAATTATAATAATTTTCTTGGTATACTATTAATGAGTAAACCTGGAAAATCATTAAAAGAGTTGTGCAAAAAAATTGGGGTGCGTTTAACTGTAAAAAGGGGTAAAAAGAGGGTGTACAAAAGCGTTGCTGTTCTTAAAAGACAGTGTAAGAAGAAAGTTAAAAAGAAGAAAAAGAAAAAAAAGAAAGTTAAAAAGAAAGTAAAAAGGAGAAGAAGAAAGTTTGGAACTCAAAGAGCTTTAGAATTTCGTAAAGCATCATATGAGGATCTCAAAAGATTAGGATTACCAGATGGATTAGTAAGAAAAATATTACTTATGAGTCACATGAATCTTTCTCCACAATTAGGAGCATCAATAAGACAACTCCCAAGATTAAGAACTCCGCAAGAGAATGCACAAATTGTAAGAGAAATGTTAGAAAATGGACAAAATGTGTTTCCTTTTATTAATTTACGAGGGGCTAATTTAGCACATTTGGTTTTAGGAGATGCCGTTTTAAGAGGTGCTAATTTACACAACGCTGATTTACGAGGGGCTCATTTATATGGGGTTAATTTACAAGGGGCTAATTTACAAGGGGCTAATTTACGAAGGGCTGATTTAACCGATGGTAATTTACAAGGGGCTAATTTAAAAGGGGCTAATTTAGTCAATGCTGAATTAGGAGCTAACTTAAAAGGAGCTAATTTTCAAGGAGCTAACTTGGACTATTGTTGGATTACAGGAGCTGATTTAAGAGAAACTAATTTAGATAATGCATTCTCATTACACATGGTTAGATACAACAACCAAACCAGATTCCCTGTAGGATTTGACCCAACAACAAGAGAACTTCTTCCAGATTTCGGACGAATAAAACAGATGATTAATGTTGATAACTTCTACCACGCTAGCCGCCTGTTATAATATTGTCAAAAAAAATAATTTATAAAACAATTTTACTAAACAATTTCAAAAATTGCTTATTAAATTTGTTATTTTATGACTTAATATTTCCAGTCAACAACCTTTACTGAACCAGTCTCAGGATTTGCAAAATTTTCTCGGACCGTAGTCATGTTTTTTAATCTCCTAGCCTTACGCTTAATAGATTTGTCATCTATTTTATCAATGAATAAATCATTAGTTTCCCCTGGATACAATAAAGCACCATAAGCTAATGGACTAGACATCCAAGTAGGTATACTTAATTCTATTCCAGTTCTTATTTCTGGGTTAATGAAACGTTTTATTATAATGAAAAAGTTATCTTCAACAGGAAGTTTAACTGTAACACATTTTTCACTAAGGTATACATGAAATCTGCAAGTTTCTATGGCGAAATCTACATTGAAAAGGTCAATAATATTTTTACCAGTTTTTGTTTCTATCCATGTTTCTAAATCTATGAAGTACTCTTGTTCTCTGTTTCTAATCCAAAGTTTACTAAAGAAAGCAGGATTAATAGGTCTTTCTCCCATTTGTGAAACTAAGGTATCGTCATACTCATTAATTTGTTTTTTGTAATTGACATTAGGTTCTAAGTAAGCATGTAATTGAATTCTTCTTTCTGAATTATTATTGTCATAAAGAATAACACTTTTATGAGGGATATCCCTCAATTTATAAAATTGCCCATTTACAGTTTTTATATAAGGATCTCCAGCTGTTGATGTATTATCATTAGAATAACCTCCTGCAGGATTCCTAGCGAAGAATGTAAAACTTTTAGTATAATCTACTGTAGAACCAGGTGACGAAGTATATTCAATAGTTATATCACAATTAATAGTTTGTTGTGTATCTACTGCCATATTAGTTACAGTTATCAATCCTGTTGTACCACCACCAGTGAACGCAGGAACTAATACTACTTTTCCACTATAAATACCATTTCCAGTATACCCATTTAATGTATAAGTATATTTACCAACATCTCCAGTAATCCTTTTAACGAATAAAATTTTAACTTGAACAGTATTAGTAGTACTTCCATTCCTTTGTGGGTCAAAAGTAAAACTCAATAATGATGATTGTTCAGCTGTTACGTTATCAAATGAAATTTCTGCTTCATTTTCGTCAAGATTCAATTCTTGTGCATCTCCAGGGTCACCAGTAGTTGCTGGTCTAAGGAAAGCAATACTTTGACCATTTTGTTCATCAATGATTTTGAATATTTTTGCAGCAGGATTACTTCTAAAATAATCTTTACCGTAATATTTTCTTTGTGAAACGGTAAGTTTAGACTTATCTGTTCTAAAACGAGACCATCTTTTAGCGACTATACCATCTCTTATACCACCAGATTGGACATCATTTTTGAAACTCTTAATAGCTGTTGCTACTACACTATTGACTACCGGGGTATGAGCATCAGCACTTATGTTAATTTTACCACCCATACCACTATGATTACCGCAATAGTAATAAAGTGTTGCTGGAGCTCCATTAGGAACAACAAATGTAGTTTTTGCACCTGCGGTACCAGCAGTACCTGAATGAGTAACACCTGTTGTATATTCACTTCCACTTGCATGTGAGCCATCGTTAGTTGTACTCAATTTAAAAGGATGCCCTGAAACACTTGTGTCACTTGTATCAAATTCATAAGTAAAACCTTTAACTAAATATATTTCTTTCTGACTTTCTCCTTCTAATGTGAATTTACCGCTGTCTACTTTAACTACAACAGTTCCATGTTCACTCTTTAATGGAGTTTCTAAAATATTACTAGAAACATCTTTGATATTTTTATTTGCATCTGAAGCGTCTTTAGTATAAGATACAGTTACAACGCTATTATGACTAACTGCGCTAGCTAATGTTAAGACTATATCTCCACTAACAATAGCTACACTACTAATTGTTACAGCTGAACCATTAACTTTAACTTGGAATACACTCACATTTGGACTACTAATCGTAACTGCAAAGTCAAAATTTAATACAACTTTAGTAGGTTCGTCATCAAAAATTTCAGCTCCTACGAAAACTGGAGGTTCCGTATCAGAAGTTGGGTTATTAATAGATTTGTTAACAAAAGACTCAACAGCACTATCTCCAGCATCTCTTAAATTATAAGTAGATGAACTATTCTTAGTATAATCTAATGTTAGAACTGCAGGGAAAGCATCACTATGAGGTGTCATTGTTCTTACTAAGTTTATTATTAATTTTCCTCCGCTTATAGAAACACTTTCAATAGATGTTGACGTACCATTTAATTTAACATTAAAATCTGTTTTTAATGGTGACATATCTTTTAAAGCGACAGAAAAAGTAACTTGAGCTATTCTTGTTGTTGTTAAAGTAGCACTACCAAAAGCAGGTCTATCCCTACCTGTGAATGTCTGTACTACATTACCAGCTAAATCTACTAAATTTCTTCCTTGAATTCCAGGATTAGTATAAGTTATTTCAAAAAGACCTGCATCGGAACTTAAAGAATCAGTAGTTGCAGCGTATCCTAATAATCTCAATTCTCCTATTTGAGTATAATTACCGCCTAATACTTTGTTAGTAGCAATTCTAAAATACCTTCCGTATGTACCGGTTGAGTAAGGTCCTACACTTGTATAACTTCCTCCTACTTTCCAATCATCAGCAAGAGTTAAATTAGTCCAATCACGAACTTGAGTCCAGTTAGTTCCATCAGTACTAGAAAAGAATCTCATATCTTTTGGGTGACGTGTGTCTCCGTTAGATCTAGGGTATATTTCATAACTTGTCAATATAACAGTGGTTCCAACATCAACTTGAACCCATTCTCCATCGTATCCATCCGTAGAATTAGAACCAGGATAATTCCCACTTGAATATGTATTATTACCTGAAATCCAAGAATTAGTATTTCCTGTATTGTTGTTGTCAAATGCATCTGCTGCTGGATAAGTACCATTAAAAAATGAAGAACTAGTATAAGCCCTAGTTCCTGTTAATGTACTAACACTACTTGCGATATCAATTGAAGTTTGATTATCAGCTTTTATAGGAGTTTTTAATTGTACGTCACCAGCAACTACGCCTACTTCTGCCACTTTTTTCAATAGACCTGTTTCACTACCACTGTCTATTCTGAATGAGTCTATAGCATCAGTTGTAGCACTGGCTTTAACGATATTTCTACTAGCTGTTGCATGTTTTGTATAGTTTATAACATAATTAGTATTAGAAAAAGAAATCTTTGATGGTTCTGAAGCTTGTGCATAACCTAATAACTTAAATTCTCCTATTTGACAGTATTGACCTGCTCCTACTAAATCATTAACGACAAGTCTGAAATATCTTCCATATACAGAGCTAGTAGTGAAAGGTCCTAAAGTTGCATAAGAACCACTTGGTTTCCAATCGTTCAATGTTAAATCAGTCCAATCTTGAACTTGTGACCAGTTAGAACCGTTAGTACTACTGAATAATCTCATACTTTTTGCATGATGAGTATCTTGTGTTGTTCTAGGGTAAAATTCATAACTCGTAAGAATAACATTAGTACCAACATCAACTTGGACCCATTCTCCATCGTATCCATCTGTGGATTCAGAACCAGAGTAAGTGCCACTAGTGTAAGAAGCATTTTCAGGTATCCAAACGGTTCCTGTATCGTTATCAAAAGCTTTTAATGTTTCATAACCAATGCCGTAAATAGAAGAAGAAGTATAAGTTCTACTTCCTGACAAAGAACTAGTGCTACTTGAGATATCTATTGACGTACCACTACTACTGTATACAGAATTTTCTAATAATACTTTACCTCCACTTATAGTAGGTGTGTTAACAACTACGGCATTTCCACTAGTGTCTTCAATTGTAAAATCACTTTTATTTAAAGCTCCAGTAACAGCAACATTATTATTGAATGATAATTCAAGTTTACCACTAGTTACAGCTATACTAGCGAAAGTTGTCGTACTTGTTTTAGTAACACTGTCCAATATTTTAAAATCATTAGGACTATAAGTTGTTTTTGAAACTATGTCTTCACTAAAATTTACTACAATTCTATCGTTTGTTCTTGAAGTAGCGTCACTTCCGTTCGTAATAGTAAATCCTAAAGTTTTAGAACCTCCAGTAGTTTCTAAATTTTCACTTGGTGTACCACTTGGTGTATAAGTAATACTAGTATCTGACATTTTATTGATATTTGCTAACATACTCAAGAAAACTTTATTGTCAGATGTTATTTTAACTGCTCTTACACTTTTACTAACCGCACCTTCTGTAACTGCGAAATTACCAGCTGCATATCCTGAACTTGAAGCGATACTTTGGTCCAAATCAATAAGAATACCATCCTTTGAAGAAACTGCTGCGGGAGTGTTGTCAAACCCATTGGTTATTGTAAAACCATCTACAGCATCACTAGGGTCGTCCACTCTTATTAAATGTCTAGAAGCATCATCATGTTTGGTGTATTTGATAGTTACGTTAGTATCTGCAAAGCTTCCTACACCCCCTCCATTACCTCCGCTAGATAAGTTTGAAATTTGTGATGTAGTTAATGCTGCATTAAACCATCTTACATTATCAAATTTACCTCCAGCTCCCCACTGAGCATAAGCATTAGTATAACCAGTACCATCATCATCAGGTTGGCCAAATACCAATGGCATAGTGTCTGAACCAATAAATTCCAAGTATATATGATGCCATGTATTATTATTATAAGTACCAGTAGTTGATCCTCCGTTCCAAGATGTACTGATTCTAGAGGTTTGATCTACTCCATTTACATATACCTTTGTCATTTTACTTGCACTTGACCAGAAGTAAAATTTATTTTGACTAGTATGATAGTATATACCATTTGTCCCAGAAACAGTACCATAATCTTGCCTAGCGTTATCAAATAACCAAGCAGTGCTACTCCCACTATTAGAAGTATCAGTATAATACCAAAAACTTACTGATCTATATGTTACATTATTTATTCTCCATCTATTATAAGCTGTTTTACTACCTGCTTTTAAAGCATAACTGCTACTGTTGTAACCTCCACTAACTATTGTCCCGGTTTTTATATCACCTGTATAAGATTGGTCTTCAAAATCTTCAAATGAAACTAGGGAGGTTAATTCACCACCTTTTTCTAGTAGTAATTTACCATTGCTAATAGTAGGATCGTTAATAGTTACTGATGTACCACTATCGATTACTGAGAAATCTGCTACATTCAAAGTACCTGCTGCTGCTATATTTTCACTAAATGTTAATTGAAGTTTACCACTAGCTACTGTCACGTTAGAAAATGTAGGTTTGTCTTGGTCATTGGATAATACTCCATTTGTTATTTCAAAACTAGCTACTTCGTCTCCATCTGAGTTTTGCAATCTTCTTGCTGTTGTAGAAGCGTGTTTCATGTAATCAACTATTAAATTTGACGTACTCGTAAAATTAACTCCAGCGGTTGTTTGTGCTTGAGTAACTCCGAATAATGTCCATTCATTGATAGTTGATATAGTACTACTTTGTACAGCGGTTATTACTATGCGGTAATATCTAGCGACTTGGTAATTTGTATTTGATATATTATAAGTTTCTGATACATTAGTGTTATGTGCTCTGTCGGTTATTGCATGTATTTCTGTCCATGTAGAACCATTAGTACTAGCTGCTATTTTAGCAGATTTTATTTCTTGACCAGTGGCTAAATAATAAATAGTGAATTTATCTACTAATACATTTTGACCTATATCAACTTGTAACCAAGGTCCAGATACAGAACTACCGTCTATAGTAGTAGTACCTGTCAAATTACTAGAAGCCCATCTTTGATTTGAATCTCCAGTGAGATTTGTATCGAAAGCATGATCTGGTGTATAATTTGCATTAAAACTACTAACGGCAGTATAAGCTTGACCTGATAAAGTACTATCTGAACTTGATATATCATAACTAGTAGTACTTAAGCCAATAACACCTGCCAATGACAATTTTCCACTACTTATACTAGGTTTAATACTAGTTACACTTCCATTATAAGTAACATGAAAATCTGAACTATTCAAACTACCTGGGTCTACTAAAGTTTGGTTAAAAGTTACTTCAACACTTCCACTTGAAAGTCCTATACTTGAATATTCTGGAACTACTCCCGTTGTATTAACATTATTTGTTATTTCAAAATCAGGTACGTCAAATCCATTTGAATCTCTTAAATTATCTGAACCTGTTCCTTTTGCGTAGTCTACTTCTATATTACCAAGGGTAGTAAAAGTATCTGCTGTTGTTTCGCTAGTATGAAGAACTCCCAATAATTTAATTTCACCTAAGTGTACCCATCCTTGTTGTGTTCCCTTCTTGTTAACAACAAGTCTAAAGTATCTAGCTATAGTCTGTGTTGTATACGGCCCTTGACTTGTATAAGTTGAACTTGGATACCAATCATCGGCTTTAGTTAACCCAGTCCAATCTCTTAATTGTGTCCAATTAGTTCCATTACTACTATAAAAAAATCTCATATCCTCTGGATGAGAATTTTCGCCAGCATTTCTTGGAACAATTTCATAACTTTTTAATAAAACATTCTGACCTATATCAACTTGAACCCATTCTCCAGCGTAACCTTCAGTTGATTCGGAACCAGTATAAGCACCGCTACCGTTGTATCTATTATGTGATATCCACGCACCAGTAGAATTATCAAAAACTTTTGAACCTGCATAACTACTATTAAGTTGTGATGAAGAAGTATAAGCCTGTCCTGATACTGAACTACCACTACTAGCTATATCATATGCAGATACGTCTAAACTATAGCCTGGTGTAATTACTAATTTACCACCTGATATAGAAAAAGATGGATATTTAACTACATTTCCTTGTTTTATTGTATAATTACTAGTATCTCCTGTATTAGCTACATTTGCTGAAAAAGTTACTTCTATATTACCGCTTGCTAAAGCTATACTTGAATAACTTGGTGCATAATCTAATTCTGCTTTTGTTATTACACTTTCTATCAAACCCGTACCAGTGTGAACTCCACCTATAGAAATACCTGCAAAAGTAGGAGGAGTACTATCATTTGAAGGAATGTGAGTGAAATTAGCTACGGGATTACCTGCATTATCGACAATGTTTCTATTAGTAGTTGCATGTTTTGTATATACAACTCTTAATGCATTAGCACTAGATGGTGTGGAAGCTAAAGCTAACACTACATCTCCACTACTAATACTCACTGAGTTTACTGTCATGGAATCACCACTTAATTGTACATCAAAATCAGAAGCATTATAAGTATCTTTGTCGTATATATCTTCTGAAAATACTAATGTTAAGTTAGCACCTGATAAACTACTACTACTCACCGTAGGTGCTGTGCTATCAGCCGATAGTACATTAAAAGCTGGTTGGGTATTCCCTGCTACATCTGTTAAATGACCTGTTAAATCTTCAGAACCATTGAATAAAGTAAAACTACCGATTGCTTGTGTCGAATCACTAGCGTTGACTATATTTTCACTTGCTTTATTACTCTTAGTATAAGTAACAGTTCCATTTGTTGATGTAAATGAAGTTGAACCTACGAAACCATAAAGTTCTATTTCAAATATGTTTATATGCGGACCACCTAATGATTCATTAATTGCTAATCTGAAATATCTTCCACTAAGTGCAAGACCAGTTTTTGTAACTGGTGTGTAAGTTGAACTTGGGTACCAATCATCGGCTAACGTAAGATTTGTCCAATCTGCACCTTGTGTCCATGTTGCACCGTTAGAACTATAAAACAATCTCATAGTCTTTGGATTTCTATTATCATTAACTCTACCAGGATAAATTTTAAGATTATCTAGAACTACTGTTGTTCCTATATCAATTTGTATCCATTCTCCATTATACCCACCTGTTGTATTTGCACCTGTATAAGTTCCGCTACTGTACATAGCTTCTGACGATGCCCAACCGTAATTTGAACCACTTGTAATTCCATCAAAAGCTAGGGACGGAAAGTAGTTTGTTGCAGAAACTTCATGAATACCAGAGGATGTAATTATTTGATTAAACGAGTTGTCATGTGAAAATTTAACATTACCTGCTTTAGTTAATCTTACTTTATTACTATTAATAGTAGGTGTAACTGGAATGGTATATCCATTAGCGTCTTTAACTACGAAATTATCACCGTTTAAACTCCCAGAAACTGCTACGTCGTTACTAAAAGTTATGTCTAAATTACCTGCTACTGCTGCTATACTTGAAAAAGTATTTGCTCTGTATCTTAAATTTAAACTATTAAGTACTGGAACTCTGACATTAGGTAATAAATAAACTTTACCTGAATCTGTCAAAATATTAGAAATACTACCTAATTCTCCAAGACCTTTTATGTCAAAATCAGTACTGTCAAAATCTTTATTAATCATATTTTCAGTAAAAGTAAGTTCAGCTATTTTATAAGTAGTTGCTGGTAATATTTCTAATTGAAAATCAGAAAGTTTATAATGATTCCTTGAATCTTGGTAAATTTTAATACGAATAATATTAGTTTCTGTCATACTAGTAGTTTGTGCGTATTTTAGAAATATAGGCATATTTTGAAGTATATCTGCAATTCCATCTCCTCTTGATCTTGCTGAGGCATTTAACCTAGCGTTACCATCAGTACCTCCTACTCTTGCTATTATTTGTTTATCAGAGCCTAATAAATTAGCTCCGTAATTATTATTCGGTGATATAGCAGTTTTAGCTTGATTCCATGTAGATAATGTTTCAGGATAATAATAATCATCCGCATAATTAGTAGTTAAAGATTCTATTTTAAATTGTCCTCTCAAACCAACAAAAAAACAAGGAGCTGTAAAGTCTAATTGGATAACAGAACCGAATGCTGATGATGTACTTCCACTCATAGTAGCTGTTTTAGCTGTATTGTCCCATACCATAGTCTCATTATCTGTTTTTTCAACAATTGTTATAGTAGGAACACCCATTGTAACTTTTTGCCAACCAAATTTACTGTTTTCGTTAACAATAGCTGCAGAATGAAAACTTGGAGCTGCACTGTCTCCACTATTTTGATTAAAAGAACTTACACTAGTTCCTTTATAATTAGAAATAGTAGTAGTACAATCTATTCCACCAATAATCTTAAAACTAGGTACCGGTATAGTTGGATCGCTATTTCTTATTAAATTTTCATCTTTAGTAACACCATTTTTATTGTATTCAATTTTATACTTAGTATTCGTAAAAGTACTACTCTCTGGTAATCCTAATAATTGATAATAATCATCAAAATAAACGTAGGTATTAGAACTACTTCCTTGAAGTTTACCTGCGACAAATCTATAATATCTGTAACTACCTGCAGTTAGTGTAAATTTCTCTCGTTCCGTTAACATTATTACACCTGGATAATCTAATTGTGCTATTTCTGTCCAAGAACTATCATCATTACTTCCAAATACTTTGACTTCTTTAGGATGGGTTGTATTCGCTCCAATTTTAAACTTTATTAATCTTACAGTTACTTGTCTTCCTATATCTATTTGACACCATTGACCCCCGTAACCATTAGTAGTAACAGTACCTGCGTAAGCATTATCTGTACCTGAGTAATCATCTCTCCCTGCTATGAATGTATAACTTCCCAGTAATCTAAATAACGCATGAGGTGCATATAATTCATTAGTAAAACTGTAATAACTTGATGCAGTGTGAACAAAATCATTTTTTAATACGCTATTAGAACTTGTTAAATCTATGTATTGTGATGTTTCCAAATTTGATTTTGAAATTAAAAGTTTTCCACTACTAATTGTAGGTTTAATAGGTATCACAATTCCATCAAAATTGGTAACAGTAAAATCACGATAATCTAAATCTTCTTTACTTGTTATATTATTAGTAAAAGTTAATTGTAAATTGTTACTGTCTACGCTAACATTTGAAACTTTATCTTGATAATACTGGACATCAATTTCATTAGCATGTTCAAATACACCATCAGTTAGTAATAATGCTTTAGAAGTAGATTCTTTAATGTCTACAATATTGATTTTTTCTCCACCTCTCTTTAAACTAATAATATCTTTTTTCAATGAACTATTTATTGTTACATTACTATTAAAGTTAAGTTCTACTATTTTTAAATTTGTATCCGGAAGTACTTCTAATTGTAATTCTTTTAATGTCCAATGTCTTGCGTGGTCTTGATAAACTTGAATACGAACCACGTTAGTGGATGTCATACTTGTGGTTTGTACGTATTTTAAAAGAATAGGAATTTTATAAGGTATATCTCCTTTACCATCTCCTCTTGAAGGGGTACTCAATACTCCACTACCATTAGATCCACCTACTCTTGCTATAATTTGTTTGTCAGTACCTACAACCCAAGAACCAGTAACTCCATCGCGATTAATTTCATGAAAAGATTGAGTCCAAGTTGTTAAAGTTTCAGGATAATAATAGTCATCTGGTTCACTGCCTGACCTATCACCTTGTACTGATAATTGACCTCTTAGTCCTGTTATTTTGTAAGGTACAGTTATATCAATCTGATAAAAAGCACCAAATGTTCCACTAGTACTTCCATCCATTGATATAGTATTAGTTGTGTCGTCAAAAACACAAACAGAACCGTCTGCAGCAACATTTGCTAATTCAGTAATTTTAACACCTCCAGTATAATCAAGTTTTCTCCATCCACCCATGTTACTACTCTCACTAGCTATAGATACACTAGTACATAAAGGAGTACCCGAATCTCCATTATCCTTTGTGAAACTACCTATTGTATTACCACTTATATTTCTCATTTGAAAAGTATTATCAACGCCATTCACAATTTTAAAACTTGGGATAGAAATATTTACATCACTAGTTTTCACTAATTTATCTATATTACTTTGATTATATTCTACGGTATAATTTGTATCTGGAAATGAAACAGAACTATCAGGAATACCTGTGAATTTAAAATATCCTGAATGTTGTAGTTTCGCATGTCCGTGATTTTTATTAACAACTATTCTATAATATCTAGCTGAAGATGCTCCAGATATAGTATAACAATACAAATTAATTTCGTTAGGTCTACTAGTAACATTCAATATTTGAGTAAAAGTACTATTATCAGTACTTCCAAAAATTCTGTAATCTTTAAAAGATAGTGTAGATGTATCATTGAAATATGCTTTTATTCTTGTAACTATTGTAGGAACACCCACGTCTATTTGAAACCACTGACCAGCATAACCGCTAGTTGTGGTAGAACCTGCATAAGTTCCATCACTGGCGTTATACTCATTATCTGCGGTGTAATAACCGTTACCGGATTTAGATACGTCAAAACTCCTAGCTACTTTATAAATCTCATTAGTTATTGTAGTACTAGTGGAATGTGAATAAGCAAAATTACTTCTTAAAGGACTATGGTCTGATGTTAAATCTATATTTCCTTTTTTTGTAAGTGATAACTTTCCTGAACTAATACCTGCATCAACATTTATTTGAGTTCCACTAGTTGTTTTAAGTATAATATCATTGTCTATGTCATCTGTTATTAATACATTATTACTCAAAGTTATGTCTAAATTATTACTGTTAGCAGCTATACTTGAAAACTTATCATTGTAGTATTCAACATTAGCTTGGTCGACATGTGTAAATTCCCCCCCAGTTAACAATAAAATTTTAGAACCAACACTTTTAGCATCTACAACTTCAACTGACTCGTTTCCTCTTTTCACTGAAAAAATATCTTTTTTTGTATTACTTCCAAAATATACTGTATC
>CERS01113248.1_pt1 | contig 15251 bp, 11 predicted proteins | sample 356251 | NCBI WGS metagenome assembly CERS01 (sample SAMEA2621020, study PRJEB7988) | marine metagenome | isolation source: saline water (ENVO:00002010), including
TATAGATTAGCTGATTCATCAGCCAACTCTAGCACAAACACTAATAGAGATGACAATCAATCAGACAACACTGAATCAACGACAGAAACGCCAACAACATCAACCCATATAAATCATGCTGACCTTAGAACTGCAACCATATTAATAAGAATGATTTATTCAAATCAATAAAAAAATAATTTACCAACAAGTCCCCCCTACTGAACAACCCTCCCATCATGTAAAATAGATATCATGTTAAACAAAATTATTGTTACAGGAGCTCGTGTCCATAATTTAAATAATATTTCGGTAACCATACCCCGTAATAGTCTTACTGTTATTACAGGGTTATCAGGATCTGGAAAATCATCCTTAGCCTTTGATACTATTTATGCCGAAGGACAACGCCGTTATATGGAATCCTTATCCGCCTATGCCAGACAATTTTTAGATCAACTCGATAAACCTGACGTTGATCAAATACAAGGGCTATCTCCCTCAATTTCAATTGACCAAAAACAAGGATCCAAAAATCCTCGTTCTACCATTGGTACCGTCACAGAAATATATGATTATTTTCGACTCCTATTTGCCGCTATCGGAAAAGCAACCTGCCCCACCTGTAAAACCCCCATTCAATCCATGAGTATCCAAGAAATGGTACAAGCACTCGATCACTACCAAGAAAATGATGTCCTAATGATACAATCTCCGCTCATCGATAATCGAAAAGGCGAATTTCAAGAACTCTTTAACACCTATCTTAAAAAAGGGTTTCGTCGTGTTTTAGTAAACGGCACGATCAAACGATTAGATGAACCCATTAAACTTAATAAACAAAAAAAACATACCATTAGTTTAATCATCGATCGTATTACCAAATGCCATGATAATGAATCTCGACTATTTCAATCTATCGAAACCGCCTGTGAAGAATCTAATGGCTTAGTTGAAATCAAAAATGAAACGACAAACAAAGAACACTTATTTTCCGAAAAATTATCCTGTCCAACCTGTAATTTTAGTTTAAAAGAAATTAGCACTCGCTTATTTTCCTTTAATTCGCCCATGGGAGCCTGTGAAACCTGTCATGGATTAGGTGAATTTAAAGATTTTGATCCTGACCTAATTATTATTGATCATCATAAACCCCTTCAAAAATCATTCTGCAAATTAATTAGCAAACGTACCCGTTTTAAAGGACTCATCAATGAAGCATCTCTAACCTATAACATTGATCTTAATGAATCCTATAACAGTTTATCAGAAACCGATAAAAATATTTTATTTTACGGTACAGATACGATTGATTTTAAAACTTACAGTAGTACCAGTACCAAAATTGAAAACCCTTTATGGGATGGCATCATCCCCTTAATGCGCCAACAATTTAATCATACCTATTCCGAAGGACGTCGTTTTTACTTTCGATCCTTTATGTCTGCCAGACAATGTGCCCGCTGTAATGGAAACAGATTAAATGAAGCTGCTAGTCATATTCACGTTGCAAACTATGGTCTAGCCGATCTCATGAATGCTCAAATTAAAGATTTACTTCCCATCGTTGAAACCCTAAAAATTTCTAAAAAAGAAGAAGCTATCATTAAACAAGTTAAAAAAGAAATTATCAATCGACTCACATTTTTAAATAATGTTGGACTTGGCTATATCTCTCTCAATCGTAAATCAGCAACCTTATCAGGAGGAGAATTTCAACGTATTCGATTAGCCACACAAATTGGTTCTGCCCTCACCGGCGTATTGTATGTATTAGATGAACCATCAATCGGACTCCATCAACGAGACAATGAAAAATTATTAGAAACCCTAAAAAAATTACGTGATCTAGGCAACACCCTCTTAATCGTTGAACATGATGAAGCTACCATTAAAGAAGCCGATCACATTATTGAAATCGGTCCAGGAGCAGGCTTAAAAGGAGGCAACATCGAATTTTCAGGCCCCCAAAAAGACTTTCAAAAATCTACCTGCTTAACAGCCGACTATATCACTGAAAAAAAAGAAATCAGTATCCCAAAACATCGACGAAACCCCAAAAATAAAGGCAGTATCGAGATCACAAATGTTACCGAAAATAATCTTAAAAATATTTCTGTTTCCTTTCCACTAGGAAAATTTATTTGTGTGACAGGCGTATCTGGTTCTGGTAAAAGCACCTTAATTTATGATGTTTTACACCGAGCCCTAATGAGACATTTTTATACCAGCAAAGAACGGCCCGGAGCCTATCAATCATTAACCGGCTTAGACAATATTGATACCATTATTACCATTGATCAAACCCCTATTGGCAGAACCCCTCGTTCAAACCCCGCAACCTATATCGGAGCTTTTTCAGCTATTCGCGACTTATTTTGTAAAACCAAAGAAGCCCGTATGCGTGGTTACAAACCAGGCAGATTTAGTTTTAATGTGAAAGGAGGCCGTTGTGAAACCTGTGAAGGTGATGGGGTCATAAAAATTGAAATGCATTTTTTATCTGATGTCTATGTCAGTTGCGATGTGTGTAAAGGAAAACGTTATAATCAAGAAACCCTAGAAGTTACCTACAAAGGGTACTCAATAGCCGATGTTTTGGCCATGTCTGTAAATCAAGCCTGCGACCTATTTGAAGCCATCCCCAGTATTTATAAAAAAATTAAAACCATTCAAGCTGTTGGTTTGGGTTATATTAAATTAGGACAAAACGCCACTACCTTAAGTGGAGGGGAAGCTCAACGTGTTAAATTAGCCAAAGAATTAAGTAAACGAAACACAGGCAAAACACTCTATTTACTAGATGAACCCACCACCGGACTCCATTTTGAAGATATAAAATGTTTATTAAATGTTCTTAATCAACTGGTTGATGCAGGAAATAGCCTCATTGTCATCGAACATAATCTAGACGTTATTAAAACAGCCGATCATATTATCGATATTGGCCCCGAAGGAGGCGATCTTGGAGGCAATATTATCGCAACAGGAACTCCAGAAGACATTACAAAAAACAAAAAAAGTTACACCGGAAAATGGTTAAAACCATTACTAAAACCTACCAAAAAAAAACCTAAAACCTAACCTTTTACTATCTGCAAAAACAGATCTATAAAAACCCCCTTAAAAAAACTTATCATTTTGTGTTTAAAAATGTTTAAAAACCCCCTAAAAAACCCATTATTAAAATGATTCATATGAAATATAAATATTTTATCGGCATAATAGGTCTATTAATAAGCTATTTTTGTATTCAAATTACAGCTGTAGAATTAACCATTACCACAGATAATGCAACGATAACCATTACAGGTGACAGCGACAAACGATTTGGTCATTCCATGGCCTTTCTTGGAACATTAGTTGCCGGAGAAGCTCCTTTTTATGCTATTTCAGAACCCTTTGATAGTGGTAATAATAACCAAGGAACCCTGTACTTATTTCAAGAATCACAGTTTACAGCCTCCCTTACCACTGGTGATGCTATAATCAGCTTACTAGGATCAGAAGATCAACATCGATACGGAATATTTCTAGCAAGTGGAGGAGACATTGATGGAGATGGACTTCATGACTTTATTATTCTGAGCCCGCAAGCACCTTCTGATCAAGTTATGATTTACTTTGGAAAAGACTATGGCAGTTGGAATGCTGGAAATATTATCTCCTATGACTCCCCTTTTTTAACAACAGATGATACAAATGACAACTATTTAGCAGCGTCTATGGCATCCATTGCTGGTGATTTAAATGGGGATGGATACGATGACATTGTTATAGGAGCAGCAAAAGAAGACAGTAGTACAAACGAAGAAGGTCGTGTTTATATTATTTTTGGAGGCCCTTCATTAACAGGTGGTACCCTAGAATCAGATGCCAATACAATCATTACAGGAACCAATAGTTCAGTCGATAATATCGGGTACAGTGTTAGTATCATCAATGATATCAATCAAGATGGTTACGATGAATTATTAATTGGAAACTATAACGAAGATGCTAATCTTGGTTATGCAGCTTATCTATTTTATGGAACCTATAACAATTTTTCAGAAATCTCTAGCATAGAAAACGCCGATGCCATCTTTTATTCAAAAGAAACAAACAATGATGGATTTTCTGAAACAGTAGCCAGTATTGGAGATATTAATGATGATGGTTATGGAGATTTTGCTATAGGAGCCCCTAATGCAAATTCAAATGAAGGTGCTATTTATCTCTATTTGGGACAAGAAACAAAATTAAATCATACTCAAACCGGTCAAGATTCATACAAAAAAATTACGGTCCCTGGAAATACAAAACTAGGATTACATGGTATTTATGGAGGATACGATCTTACTGGCGATACCATCCATGATTTAATTATTAATGATCCTGAAGCAGATGAAACAACCATTGAATCAACCTACATACTAGCTGGAAAAACAACAGAATTTACAGACAATATTAATTTAGATGACGATGCGTCCTTTAGAATTACACATACACATGCCAGCGACCATCATTTTTCCTTTTCTACAGGATTAGGCTCTGATCAAAACAAAGACGGAATTGCTGATATCTTAATTGGAGCGAACCAACTTGGAACAACCTATTTATTTGAATTAGTACCAAGCAATGAAATAGCAACCGCGGATGTAAACGAGTTAGATACACTAGAATTATTTTCTGATGATACATATACAACCGTAACAACAAACTTTAAAGTAGGCGATTGGGTATACATTCAAGCAAATACAGACAATCCTCAAATATCAACCCCCAACCTACTACCCTTACTAGTAACACATAATAATACAACAACCGCATCCTTATTAATTCATAGTATAGAAACAGGTGATAATACAGGCATCTACCAAGATAAATTTAAATTAGTAGGAACAAGAACCAACCGAGCGATATCACAAGTCCAAGCCAGTAAAGGCCAAACTATTACCGTAAAATCACCTTACCTAGAAACCTTTAATACAGCCTTAACCGTTGAAAACTCAACCCCAACCTTATCGCAAGTAACAGCTGAACAAGTTGGCGTTGGCGCTATTAATACAAGCATCTATATAAGCTATTTTTTACAAGATATGGATAATGACACGATAAACTTAATTCCAGAATATAGAATAAGTGAAGAAGACAGCTGGGCTCCATTAACAAACTGGAGTAGCTCAACTGTAGAAAATACTGATACAATCCAAGCCTATGATATTGGTGAATTACATACAACACAAAATATACCAATTATCTGGAGTAGCTTAGGAAACTCCAACGAAACAGTGTATATACGATTAAAAGCAGATGATGGAACAAGTAACTCAAACTACATCGAATTAGACAGCATTACACTAGACAACACTATTCCCGACCGACCAAAATTTGATCCTATAACATCAGAAAGGATAACAAAAACAAAATATAGCCCTTACATCATTGTAACAGCCAATGCAGAAGCAAATTCAACTGTATCCTTATATACCAATACAGATGATGCAGCTGTTGCTTCAGCTACAACCAGCAGTGAAGGAATTGTAACATTTAATACCGTATTTATCTCCAATAGCGAAAATACATCTCAAGAAATTCACTTAAAAGCAACCGATCAAATGGGATTTGAATCCACCTGGTCTAATACATTAATCATTAATCTAGGTCCTATTGATCTAAACATATCAGATCCCTTTCAAGCTACCGCAAATATACCATTCAATGTAACCCAAAATGAATTGCTAGAACTATCTCTATCACATACGTCACCACCAACAAATATTACAAACTATACCCATAAAGCAACCTTATCTGTATCAGCAAAAAATAAAACAATTGGTACATTTGATACCAATATCCCCATCTCAATAACACTCCCAGAAGAATTAAGCATTACCGATAATGTGAAAATCTATTATTTTAATATCAACACAAACACATGGGAAGAACAAACCAACGTAATTACCGCCTTAACAACAACATCTATCAACTTTCTAGTAAATTCACTAGGAACATTTAGTGTCGTACAACACGATTTTCCAGAATCACCATCAAGCGATCATATATACATTAACAACGAAATTATTAAAGATAACGACTATTATCCCCCCTCATTTACAATAACAACAACCCTATCTGATGATGCCAATATTTCATCCTACAAACTATCCATCACCAACCAATCAACCCTAGCAAGCCAAGACATAGAAGAACAAAATATAAACGAACCTACAAAAGATATTAGTTTATCTGTCACTACACTCACAAATGGAACCTATACCATCGAATTATTAGTCACCGATGAACATGGAAACATAAAATTAAAATCCCATACCATCAAAGTGGATACATCCATACTAATATTTACAAACTTAGCAGGACCAAACCCCTTTAATCCGTTAACAGGAACCTTAAGAATAGGTAGCACAATTTCTACCCCCGCTGACCAATTTTCAGTAATCATTATTGATCAAACAGGTAATACCATATGGGAACACCATCATGATAATCCGTTAGGAGGCTATTTTATCACCGAATGGAATGGCTATGATACTCACGGAAATATAGCAAAAAATGGCATTTACTATGTCTATTGTCTAATAAAAAAAGATTCCACTATCAAAAAAGAACAATTAATAATCGCTATTTTAAAATAAAGAGTTTTTATTATGATACCATTATCACCTAATCAACTAACCCAATTAACACTAACACGTTATATACTACTATCTATCGTAATAACATTATTATGTAACATCACACCTATAGAAGCTTCTATATCAAGCATATACGATGCTCATGGAACAAAATCAAATGGAATGGGAGGAACCTATACATCCATTGATGACAATAGTGAAGAAATTTATTATAACTGGGCCATTCCTACAAACAAAGATTATCTTGAATGGAAATTTGAACAATATACTAAACTATCAACAGAGTATCATAACCTAAGCATCAATAATCCATTATCATTAAAAAATACTAGAATAGCATTATTATATAGTAGTATTGCCAATATCACAGAAACAACCCTAAATGAAAGCAATCAACCTATAATAACTGGCAATTCCTTCAACCAATCATTATACACATTATTTACCAGTTATACGTTCCCAAACAAATGGATTAATCTTGGATTAAGGCACACCTTTTATTATGAGAAAATATATAATAAACATGGACGATCAAGTCAACTTGATCTAGCATTATTTAAACATATAAAACTATTTAATATCCCAATAAACTTAGGAACAACCATACAAAATATTACAAAATCAAATATTACTTGGAGTACAGGCTATAAAGATAATAGTAACCAAATATTTTCAGCCAATATTAGTAGCATACTATATAAAAACAAACTATTACTTTCATTTAGCAAATATTATTCCAAATATTATCTCTATAACTCCAATCGATTAGGAATTAATTATTACATTTTTGGTACACCAAAAACAAACCCATATAGTTCCATTTATGCAGGCTATAATAATAATATTTTAACCTTCGGAACAAGCTTAAATGTAGAAGGATGGTTACTAGATTATACATGGGCCTACTATAACCCCTTTGCTAATTTCAGCAATGAAACAACGATCAATGAACATAGACTTTCTATTGGAAAAACACTAAAACCATTTATAGAAATACAAAACACCAAAGAAAAAAAAGATACCGTAGTTCAATCAAAAACAATGTTTGAAAAATCAACACTAGTATCCAATATCGATACCTCAATCATTGTAAATGGACAACTAACCTTACAATTAGAAACCAATACCTGTAGTTTCTTTTTATCCAACATCAATAAAGCAATGACCCATAAATTTAATGGAAAGTTTGTGATAGAAGAAGTTAATTATGAAATAAAACTACCTATATTTTGGACCATAACCCATCCCGATAGTAACGAAGCAATCATGATAACAATAGAAAAAACAAAATCAAATAAAATACATATTAGTGGCTTTATCTCCGATAAAATATCCCTCTTTGTCAACGAAACCCAAATACAAACCATTGAAAATGATAAATCATTCTATCATAAAATAAATACATCAAATGAAAAACTATACCGTTTAGAAATTGATATTTTATCTAAACTAAAATAATACCATTAAACATTAGCATCGATACTTTTTTTAAGTTTTGTAATTGATTTTTTATAAACACGAGATACCTGAGATTCAGACAAATTAATACGTTCCCCAATAACCTTAAACGTTAAATCTAACTTTACATGAGCATAAATAATAAACCGTTCCCTATCATCAAGTTCTTTCATAGCCTGCTTAATCTCATCTTGCATAGCAAAGTTAGTCGCATGATCAGTAGGGGTACGATATTCAATATAATTCGAAGCCTGATCATTAACCCATTCATAAAGTCGAGACGGGTCCGCTTTAGATAAATAACGAATATGATCTCTCATAGCACCTAACATCCTCATCTGAGCTAAAGGCCAAACTTCATCATTATGAATAGGGTCCCAAGATTTAATCGATTCAATTAATTCCAATTGAGCAATACTAACTAAATCATCCCCTTCTGTATCAAGAACATGAATTGGCAAAGTACGACAATAACGCCGAATAATAATATTAAGACGCTCCGAGAAAAAACTATTTACCTCTTCTAAATGATTTTCAAGAACAAGAACTTTAACATAATTAACAACCGTTAACCCCATTTTATTCCAAAGTTTTGTAATTATTTTATTCATTTAATGCCTAATAATTTATATATTTTTTTAAATAACGTATCTGTTAAAACCTTAGAAACTGTCTCTTCAGGAACAATCTTCAATAAAAAACGGGAGATCTGATTGTGCATATGCTCTTTAAACCCATCATAATGTACCGCATCAAGAGAAATAGGCTTTAAATCAATATCTAAAAACTGAGAATCCTTGTCATGACGGGCTGTATACTTTGATCCCCTATACTCCGTTTGTGTAACTTTTTTTCGAAAAAATTCCTTACCTGACACCCACTATCTCCTTTAATATATATCCGTTTAAATAATGTATAACCTACATACCCACTTTTAAAGAAATTCATTCATGAATCAACAACCCCAATCGATTGCACTTTAACCTGAGGAATAACCTCATTATAAGATAAAACTGATAAACTAGGATAATTACGTTCTGTAAATCGTTTAAAATGTGTTCTTAAACGAGGACTACATAATGAAACAGGCTGTTTATCCATCCGACTAAAACTAACCATAAATTCTTTAATCTGAGTCAAAACATCTTCTCCAAGTTGAGGCTCTAAAGCTAAAAAAGCTCCATATTCAGATTGATGAATAGAATTAATCATAGTTTCTTCTAAACGTGGATTAATCGTAAAAACCGTTAACACATCTTCTTTATCAGAAAATTGACGCGATAACTGCCGAGATAAAGATTGTCTAACATACTCTGATAACAACGTTGTATCTCGAGATACTTGCGAATAATCTGCAAGCTTTTCTAAAATCGTAGATAAATCTCGAATGGAAACCCTTTCTTTAACCAACATTTGCAAAACCTTATGAACTTGACCTAAAGAAAGCATGTCTGGAACCAACTCTCGAACAATAGCAGCATTCGTATTTTTTACCAATTCAATTAAGGATTGAACATTCTGACGTGTCATAATTTCATCAGAATGATTTTTAATCGCGTCCGAAAAATGATCCGCGATAAAATCCGTAATAGTCGAAAAAGGAATAGCATTATCTTGTAACATAGGCACCTGATCATCAGATATCCACGCCCCTTGCTGATTAGAAACAGGATCCGTTGCTTCAACTACATCAAGCCCTAACTGAACTAAATCAGTAACCGGCCGACTCACAAACACATGTCCCAACAATGCTTCCCCAACAGCTACTCGAGATCCACGAATTTCAACCAAATATTGATTAGAAGGTAAGCTTAGTTCATCCATAACACGAACTCCTGGGATTACAAACCCTAGTTCTTGCCCAATATGATATCGAACCAAAGTAACACGCTCTAATAAAGGGCCATCACTATTTGGATCAATTAATGGAACTAAATTTCGTCCCGTTTTCAAACTAATAGGATCTAAACTTAACGTATTTAACAAATTTTCAGGCTTTTTTAATGCATCTTTAGCTGATTCTTGTGATGTATCCATAGCCAACTCTTCTTCTGATTGCTTGGTTGATAAAATATAAAAAGCTAAAGAACCTGCCAATGCAGACAAAACCATAAAAGGAAATGTTGGTAAACCAGGAACAATACTAATCAATAATAAAATAACAGATGTAACAGCAAAAGCCTTAGGTTGTGAAAAAATTTGTTCTTTTACATCTGATCCCAAACTTTCTTTAGACGCAGACTTAGTAACAACTAAACCCGTCGCAATAGCAATCAATAAAGCAGGTAACTGTGATACCAAACCATCCCCAACCGTAAAACGAGCAAACGTTAATAATGCATCCCCAAAACTCATCCCTTGCTGAAAACTCCCAATAATTAACCCACCAACAATATTAATTATCACGATAACAATACCAGCTATAGCATCCCCTTTAACAAACTTATTAGCACCATCCATAGATCCAAAAAAGTTAGATTCTTTTGATAACTTATCACGTCTTCCTTTCGCTTCTTCTGCATCAATTAAGCCTGCATTTAAATCAGCATCAATACTCATTTGTTTACCTGGCAAAGCATCCAATGTAAAGCGAGCAGCAACCTCAGCAACCCGCTCAGAACCTTTGGTAACTACCATAAATTGAACCAACGTAATAATGGCAAACGCAACCAATCCCACAACAAAATTTCCCCTAGTAACAAATTCAGCAAAAGCTTCAATAACTTGACCATTAAAATCAGATCCCAATGCTAAAATTAATTTTGTTGATGAGACATTAAGAGACAATCTAAATAAGGTAATTACTAAAAGCAAAGATGGAAAAGCTGCAAAATCAAGCGGTTCTGACAAATACATCGAAACTAATAAAACCATAACTGAAATAGCAATATTTAATGCCATCAAGATATCTAATAATCCAGCCGGAATAGGAACAACCATCAATGCTATAATCAAGATAATCAAAAACGCCAAAATTAAATCTGCAGCTGAAAACATCGATTTAAATTGGTTATAATTAATCATAAAAAAGCCATTCCAATTGTAAAATCACCTTTAAATTATACACATTTAAGCAACTTTCTTCTACGTTCATTTAATAAAAAAATCCAACCACTCCTCCAGTAACCTTAAAAAATCACTCAACCCAAAAGATAACTCACAAAAAAATAATTACCGAATAAGATTTTCCTTCTTTTTCTTTAACTTATAGACAAAAGCCAAAATCTGAGCAACTGCTTTATAAAACATAGGTGGCACATCGGAACCAGGTTCCGTACTATCATATAAATTTCGAGCTAAAGGAGGATTTTCAACAATAGGAATAAAATGCTCTTCAGCAATTTTACGAATATCATTAGCCACCAATCGTTTTCCCTTAGCAAGCACTTTAGGAGCAAGCATCTTGTTAGGTTTATATTGAATAGCAATCGCTATATGAACTGGATTTGTAACAACAACATCAGCTTCTGGAACAGCTCCCATCTGCCTTCCTTGAGACATTTGACGCTGTGTTTCACGTTGACGTTGCTTGATAAGAGGATCTCCCTCTAATCGTTTATACTCATCCTTAATTTCTTTTTTAGACATTTTATTTTGTTTCATAAATTGAGCCCGTTGATAAAACAAATCTAAAATAGCAATAATAAGATAAAAAATCGCAACACGAACCACAATTTTAAACATTAAACGACCCGCAATCACTAAGGTTTGAACAACCGTTAATTCTTGAGCTAATAAAACCAAAATAAAATCTTGAGATAAAACAGAAAAAATAATCCAAATAACAACACCCATTTTTAAAACAGATTTAAATAATTCAACCAATTGCTTCATAGAAAACATTTTTTTAAATCCTTCAATCGGATTTAATTTCCCTACATTAGGTATTAAGGGATCTATAGAAAAAATGGGACCCACTTGCAAAAATTCCACAATAATAGCAGTAACTAAATTAACAGCTAAAAGAGGAATCATAACATAAAGAAAAGTAACTAATACTTGTCCCAACAAATATAAAGCAACACTAAAAGTAAGATCTGTACCAATAAATTCCAAAGAAAGATACATAACACTTTCCATATGGTTATAAATTTGTGGAGCAAAAATTTTAAGCGATAAATACGCAACCGTTACAAGGGAAGCTGATGTAAAATCCTTACTCTTAGAAACTTGCCCTTTCTTACGTAATTCACTTAATTTATGAGGAGTTGGTTCCTCCGTCTTTTCACCTGAATCTTCACCCATACTATAATCCTATTATTAGTTAATCATGTCACAAAAAATCCTAATAAATTAACTAAATAATCCATCACAGTTTCAATAACTTCAACTAAAACAGCACCAAAATTAGGTGAAATCCCTAAAAATATAATAACAGCAACCGTAGGTTTAACCTGAAATCCTAATTGAAAAACATTAACCTGTTCAGCAACCTTATTAAGAATACCAAAACTAAAATCTACAATAAAAATTACTAAAATAATAGGAGCTGCAAGCTTAAGACCAATCATAAATAAAGCAGATCCTAAAGAAACTAAATATTGAGATCCTGCACTAAAATCTACGGGTTGTCCTAAAGGCATAATTGAAAAACTTTCAAAAATAGCAGACAACACCATATGATGGCCATTAATAATCAAAAATAACATAATAGAAAGATATTTCATCATTAACTCTAATAAAGCTGCATTTTTACCTGAAGTAGGATCTAAAACAGAAGCAGAGCTTAAACCAGCCTGTGTATCCATCAACATCCCACCAAATTCAATAGCCATCATAATTAAATTAGCAGTAAACCCAATAATTAACCCAATCGTAAGTTCTATTAATAAAGCAAACCCATAAACAAATAATGAATTTGGCATAGTTTGTGGTAAAGGAACAACAAACATAATTAAAATGGAAACCCAAAAAACCAACCCAACTTTAGCCAATGAAAATAAACTCTTCATTGAAAAAAAAGGAGAAATCAAAACCATCCCTGAAAACCGAGCAAAAATAAGAAAAAAAATACTAAGTTGATAATACGTTAATATCATCGTGCAAAAGAAGCAATGTCAGTCCAAAGCTTATAAGACAATTCCATAATAATACGAAACATCCAAGAAAATGTAATCGCTAAAACTAATAAAACAGCAACCAACTTAGGAGCAAATGTTAATGTTTGCTCTTGAATTTGTGTTGTAGCCTGAACAATCGCAACAATTAAACCAACAATAAGTCCTATTCCAACAGTAGGTAAAGACCCCAATAAAATAACCTGAACAGCTTCATAAATAATTGTAGAGACCATATCAACGGTCATAAAGAACCCTCCATAGCTCTAATAATAACATCAACCGGATAATAACACCCCGATTGAGGCAACGTAATAAACGTAATTTCTTTTTTTTCTTTTGACTTCAAAAAAACACTATAAAACTTTTGCATTGAAACCTCATTATCTTTATTAAATGAAACCCCCACCTCAGTAAGCTTGCCATTAATTAAAAAAACAGCTCGATCAACAGCATTATCTTTTTTAGGAGCTAAATAAAAATTAAATTGTGTCGGCTTTGATAACGAATTAGATAACTTAATATTAAATTGATGTAAAACCCCATAATTTCCTGTTAATTCATAATTTAAAGATGAATCTACTAAATAAGGTTTTCCTCCAACTTCAAGTGCCATAATCTGATCAACCGAATCAAAACGAACTATTTCTTCACGAAGAATATCTTGAAAATGAGCAACTCGATACTGATTAATACCAGATGCAATATCAGAAAAAGAAGATAAATGAGGATACCTATTATCTACAATTCCCATTTTAACTCTTAAATTATAATGATTCTCACGATATAACTGAACAATCCCTGATGATGTTTGATCCGGCTTAATAAGATGTGATAATACATAAGTAGAAGATAACGGCGGCAATGAAATAGACTTAACCCCATTAGGATTAGCATACTGTGCTAAAAAGGTTTGTGCAGCCTTATGCCCAGCAAATACAACATCCAATGTCGAACCCCCAAGTCCTGCACGGACAAAAATTGTTTCTTCTTTTAAAGACAAATTTTGCAAAGCAATAACAATAGATAACGAATCCGTCGATATATTGCGATGATGATACAAAATACGAAACCCCGCTTTATCAAATGGTTTATCAAAAATTAAACCAGGAACATAAACCCCTTCCGGATAATTACTAACCACATAATCAGATTCAAAAGAAGTAGCAAAAACTAACGACCCAAACAATAGTCCAGTAACATAAAATAAAAAAAAGAATGTTTTTAAATGTGACACAACATCATTACTGAAAACTTAATAATAAACCACGAGTAATTAAATTCCAGCCATCTGTTAATACAAATAACAAAATTTTAAATGGCAATGAAATCATCGCCGGAGATAACATAAACATACCTAAAGACAAAAGAATATTAGAAATAATCAAATCAATTACCAAAAAAGGAATAAATAATAAAAACCCTATCTGAAATGCAATTTTTAACTCTGATAAAATAAAAGCAGGAATAATAACAAAAATAGGAACTTCATCAAAATCATCAGTATACTGAACTTTTGAAAACTCCAAAAAAAGAGCTAAATCATTTTCTAAAGTATATTTCAACATAAACTCACGTAATGGTTTAACACCTATCTCCATCGCTTGCTTTTGTGAAATTTGCCCAGACTGAAATGGCGTAACGGCTGTATCAATAATCGTATTCATTGTCGGAGTCATAATAAAAACAGACATAAAAATAGCAAGTCCAATTAAAGCTACATTAGGAGGAGATTGCTGAGTGGCTAAAGCCATTCGTAACATACTAAAGACAATTACAATCCGCAAAAAAGAAGTCGTTGTAACCAAAAAAAAGGGAATCAACCCAATTAAAGACATCGCGACTAACAAAACGATACTATCACTAAACCCTTCACTAGCCATAGCTCCCAAATCAATACCAGATGTATTAGGAAGCCCTTGTCCAAAAATAGGAAACTGAAATAAGAAGAAACTTCCAATTAAGAAAATTATTACCCTAAAACTCCATAAGCAATTAACGATAGAAAACATATATACTACAGTATATTTTTTTGTTAATCAGTTGACAATGGAAACTGATTAATAATAGTGAAAGACTTATCAGATACCCCTAACAAATAGCGTGAACCTTGATACTC
>CERS01095413.1_pt1 | contig 15175 bp, 14 predicted proteins | sample 356251 | NCBI WGS metagenome assembly CERS01 (sample SAMEA2621020, study PRJEB7988) | marine metagenome | isolation source: saline water (ENVO:00002010), including
TCATCTATTACAAACTTACCTTTTCCGATAATTACCATTAATACCTGTGACCAAATGGCAATCAGAATGAGTAGAAAACATCCGCTCAGAACATAACCTGCGGCGACAGTAAGGAAATCGCCTTGTTCTCCTACTTCACATTCAAGAGTAATATCATCACAAGTCTGTGAAGACGCCATGCCTTGAGACATAGGAATAAAGAATGCAAAAATAAAGATTGATATTACTAGGGTAAACATTCCTATTTGTTTCGAAACTTCTTGAAATGTGGCTATTCTATCTGTTGGATGTATATTTATTTTTGACATATGGGGCACCCCTATGATTTACAAAGAATCTACAGAAACTTCAACTTCTTCGCCGGATTCTAAATCTTTAATTTTGACTTTGCCATCTTTCCATTCTTCAGGCATTACCATAACAAGACGTTGGGCTCCAGATCTCTCAGCATGTTTGAATGCCCACTTAAGTCTCTTATCTTCCAAAACTAAGTCAACTGATCTACCATTAACTCTGAGTGAAGAAGCGACGGACATAGCGGCATTTCGCAATTCAGGACTTAATGAAATTACAATATCATCAATACCGCCTATTAATTCTGGAACTAGCCCTTTTTCTGCTAATAATTCCATTATCACCATATCTCCAAATCCAAATCCTGTTGCAGGTAAATCTTTACCACCTAATGTTGAAAGTAATTTGTCATATCTTCCACCGCCACAAATCGCACGTAACTCACCAGCTCTGTCATGTGCTTCGAAAACAGGCCCAGTATAGTATGCTAGTCCTCTGACTATTGATGCATCAAATTCTATCCAATTAGATATTCCATATGCGTCCAAGGCTGAAAATAAACTTGTTAACTCCATTACTGCAACACTTTCTTCACCAAGAATTTCCTTCAATGAATTCATATCTTTGATTGCAAGTGTAGATTGAATTGTTTGAATTGCATTCTCATCTAATCCTAAATCAGATAATTGCTTACTAACTACATCAGCAGGTAATTTATCCATCTTATCAACAATAATACAAGTCTTAGCAAATGTATCTCCCTCTAACCCTAGAGATCCTAATACCTCTTCCAAAACTTTACGGCTACTCATTTTGATTACTAAATCTTCTTCTGTAAGTCCAACACTTCTGAAAAATGTAACAAGTACTGAGATTAATTCTGCATCTGCTGAGATTTCATTAGTCCCCCAAATATCTACATTCCATTGGTAATGTTCTCTACCACGACCTCGCTGAGTTCTCTCATATCTCCAGCACTGTGGTATTGAATACCATTTGATTGGCATCGGAAGTACTCCAGCTCTAGACATTACCATTCTAGCCAAGGAGGGCGTCATTTCTGGCCTCAAAGCAACCTTACGATCACCTTTATCTTTGAAATTATACAACTGTTGAGTAATTTCTTCTCCTTGTTTCCTAGTATAGAGTTCTTCACTCTCTAATACAGGAGCATCATACTCTTGAAAACCGTGCAATAGAGCGGCATCATCAAAATTATCGAATAGCCAATTTCGAAGCCTCATATCCTCAGGATAGAAGTCTCGGGTGCCTCGAACGCCTTGTGCCATGATTATTCCAACAGACGAGGCCACTTCAAGCCTTACGTCGTTCACGGAAATTTTCGAGCCTTTCTTTACGTGTTACACGTCCGTCAGAAAGTGGAAATGCATAAAATCTGAGACCTAAGAAAGTAAGAAAACCAAATGCGGTAGTATTGATTGCCCAAGACAATATTTCTTTTAGCTCAATTATTTCGACTAATACATAGAAAGTTGCCGTTGAAACTATCCAAAGAACTGTATAAACAATCATCATTTTAGTAAAACTAGCTCGTATGTTAGAATCGGACTCAAAAGTTAACCAGCGATGTAATACAAATGCTTGTGCTGAACTGATTGCAAATGAAACTGCCCAACCAAATGTTTCGGGGGAACTTGAAATTATCAAGTAATTAGAAAAGAACCAGTATAATGCTGCAAAAATACCTACGTTGATACAACCAACTGCACAATACATCACGTACTCTCGTAGTAACTTAGACCAAGGATACTCGTCACTTACAATCCTAGACATTTTATTCACAAAAGATTTCACGACTGGGCATGAAGAGTATGTGTTTGTGTCTCTCCATAATCATTTACAAAAGTCTCAGGTAATGAGCCACCAACTTCTACGATAAACGGATCTTCACCACCTGGTAATGTATCGATTGATACTTCAGCACCATCAGGAACATTTCTGTAAAGTGGGCGTGGCTCTAGATCCCAGTTAGGTGGCCAAATTGAACCATTCATTGAAAGAACACGATTTACTAAGATATACTTATTCATACTAATGAATAAACCTGCTGTGATTCCCCAAAATAATAGAATTATTGTAATTCCATTCGCGTTTGTAGGATCCCATGGATTGGAGACATTCAAAATAAGATCACTGAAGTACGATAAAATTAGAACGCCAAACATAATTGGGAATCCAAGATACATAATGTAATCCCACCATTTACCAATCCACCAATCATTATCACCAGTATTGATGAAATCATCACGGAATGATGAAACGCCATTGTCTAGATAATCTCTGAAGTTAAACCCAGTAATATCGTTCTCCGTTTGCCAAACTCTGTACCTATTCCAGCCATATTTCCAAATTGAATAAGCGATGAATAATCCGCTAAACATTAACCCATATCCCCAGATATGGTCTTGAACTTCTAAGAATTGTGGGAATGCGACACCAGTATCTGGATCTACCAGAATCCATAGAGCTGCACTTGGTAATCCAAACAAGAAAATTGCTAGAGTTGTGAAACCAACTGCTTTTTGTCTCTCGATTCCATGGTCTACGAAGTTTCTAACACAAAGTTCTACAGTTGAAATCATTGAGGTTAGAGCAGCGAATGATAGTGCTAAGAAGAACATTGTAACCATTAGTAGCTGAACTACTGGGCCACCAGGTGCTTGAGCAAATACTTCAGGAAGTACTAGGAAAGTGATTGCGCTGCTTCCACCGCTAACTGCTCCCAATGGATCATCACTGACAGAGAAAACTGCCATCATCACAGTTAAACCTGCGATAATAGAAATACTATTGTTAGCAAGACACATTGTTGCTGCATTGAGAGTAGTGTCCTCATCTTTTCTCATATAAACTGAGTAAGTGATTGCCATTCCCATACCTGCAGAACAAGACCAAGCAGACTGAGAAAGACCGTTAATCCATGTCTCTGGTTGAGTGAGATACTCTGGTTGAATGCTGAACATGTAAACAAATCCATCTAGTGTACCATCATCTAAATCCATTACGAAAGATAGGAAGAGTGCTGCGAAGAGAAGAATGAAAAGTGAGACCATTAATGTTACATTCACCTTCTCAATAGCCTTTGCACCTTTCCAAATTGCAGCCATTGTAATCAATACAGATAATGATTGGAAGAAAATAACTTGTGATGGATCTTGTAAGAAATCGTTCCATACTTGGACTGTATCGACTTCTGAACCAAGACCACCTCGGATAGCTGTCTGAAAATAATTAATGCACCATCCAGTAACAACAGCATAGTAAAATCCAATCGCAGTTGATATCCATGCTGTCCATAATCCCATCCAAGCGAATCTATTTCCTGCAAATATTCTGAAAGTACCAACAGTACCTGTTCGACTTCTTTTACCTAATGCGAACTCAGCAATAATCAAAGGGACCGACCATAAGAACAAGAAAATAAGCCACGGTACAAGGAAAGAACCGCCGCCATTAGCACCCACCATTCTAGGGAATCGCCAAATATTACCTGTACCAATTGCAGCACCAATTGTAGCAAATATTAGCCCTAATCTTCCACTAAACTCATCTGAGCTTGCTTCATCCTTAGCCTGCATTAAGCTTCCTCCGAATTACGCATTTCGGGAGGTAATCCGAGAACATCACGTTCGTCATTAAACATCTCTTTCAGTGTATAACCTAGACCGCCCCAGACCATTGTTGCGATCAATGAAAACATTAGAAGAGCAAGTACTGAAGAACCAAATGATGCCCTATATGGAATTGATAATTGATAGTAATTAGCACCCTCTTCAACTGTTGGATAAGAAAATGGGAATGCCCCATTAGTAGTTCCAAGCATGGCTTTGTAGTGTATCTTTCCTACTGAACTATCTGGTACTGGAATGTGCGCCTGTAAAACTGTACCATTACTACCATCTAAAAGTTCACATGAGCCCCCAATATCCTCGAAACCTGACATTTCCCAAGGAACAGTTATCCACTCAGTTGGACCAAAGTCATCTTGTTGCCTAGTTGGTTCTACTAGCCTCCACATCAGATGAGTATAGGTCATATTTGTAGTATAAGGGAAAGTAGAATCTAGACAAAAGTCAATTGGAATCTCGCCCTTAGAAGGTACAGAAACTTGATCGGGAGGGGCTAACCATTGAGATGCTGTAGTATTCTCAATCCCAACAACTGCCCTATATCTTGGGTCGTCAGCAATCTCTATCATGTAAAATGGAACTCCTAAATTACGAACAGAAATATGGGCAATATCCTCAGGGTATTCATGGAATGCAATACCAATTTCCATTGTATAACAATAAGAATTATGGACGCCATAATGCCAATCACAGAAGTCACCAGTTGTAGGATATAAATCAGAAGATTGCATTGGTGCATAGGCAGTCATATCGCCCATTTTATATCCATGATATTCTAAGAACTCTTGATCTGGATTATCACAGTTCGTGCAGTGACCCCATGGCCACAGGACTAGTTCTGAGTATGAATGCCATGTCAAAGTTGATTTAAATTCAGAAGCACCATCACCATCATCATCATTCATCTCAGTCATATCTTGAATAAACTTAGTTTCTGGTTCACTATTTCCACCCCACCAATCTTCATCTACTAATCCATCTGCGTCATCATCTTTACCATCAACATGATCTTCATTGATTTGTCCATCACCATCATTGTCAGTATCATCTACAGGGCCATTGTAAACATCATTGTTAGGACCCCCGGCATAACACATTCCTGGGACCAATGGGCCGGTCGCCCCAAGTGGGGCCCCCCACTCAAATTGGTAATTTCGATTCAAGTCAACGCCGTCACAGGAAGGGTCTACTTGCTCATCTACATCAGGAAGAGGAGTGACTCCCGTAAATGTATTATCGCGAAGATTCTTTCTCCAACCACTTCGATAACAAGATTCCCAAGCTGACTCTCCACAATATTCTTCTCTATCGTAACGGTTTCCATCTGTGTTTAACATTGGAATTAAGTAAATTTCTCTTGTATTTACCATATCGGTAATAAATTGTTCAGAGAAATCTTCGTCGACCCCTAAGTCACCAGGACCACAGGGTATTCCATCTCCATTACTATCTTGATAACTGGCATTAAGCATTAGACAGTCGCCATCGTTATCGACTCCATCCCAGCCATCTTCGTCAATAAGTCCATCACCATCATTATCAACACCAGCCATTCCATAATAGTAGGCTACTGTTTCTAAAAAGAACATAGGAACTTCGTAAGACATCCACTCTCTAGCATGATGATTGCCTACTAACATGACATCCGGTATCTCTTCATAATTACCGCAATCTCCAACGAATACGTTACAGTCTCCTCCTGAAACACCCTCTAAGTCTTCACCACCGCCAGTCATCTTAATCCAAGGGCTTGCATGGTTGTAGTACCATCCTTCGTAACTATCTGCACCCATTTCTTGACCTCTTGCATTAACACCGCCCACAAGACCTTCATGATAACTCATGATATTGCTATTCGTATCGGCTAACTGTTGCATTCGATCCTTCATACTGAAATAATCATGATATTCACGGAATTGTAGTCTATCATTGCCACCCCATGGAAATATCTGATTAGAATATTCTTCTGACCAAATATCTTCAGGCGCCATGCCACTATCTGATTCTTGTGCACCCACAGGTGCAATCAAGGAAACAGGGGCTAAAACGGACAACATCAAAGGCAAAAGAAGTGCTATTGCGGGAATTCTTCGAGGATTTGAAACAAATTTTTGACTGGTTTCGATGTTACTGCCTGCCATGTTATCGAGCCTTCGAGAGGCGTTAGGGTCTTGAAAGCCTCGGATTTACGGTACGAAGTACCGGAGAGGGATTCATAAGTGGCCGTTGAGGCGGCCAAATATGGAAATACTGACTGACTTCATGGATGGAGACGATATTTTCGAAGGATTCTCCCAAGGAACACTAATAATTTTCTTAGCCGTAATTGGCCTTTCTATTGGCTTGGGTGTACTCTCTAGAAGATTTGTATTTCCAAGATTGATGAATCTCTTTTCTAAAACTGAAAGAATTGATGGCAAAACACTGTTTGCCCCAGCATCACTAGGATGGATGGTTGGAACACTAGTCTTCACACAAGTTATAGATTATCTTGGTGCAAATTGTGATCCAGTTTGGAATCAAGATTTGATATCTAATCTTAACGAAGTTGTTTTTACCGGATTCATAATATTGATGCTAATTGCAGCATATCGATTAGTTGATTATTTGGATGCATTTATTGTCGTAGAAGGAGATGACGACATTGCTTCAAGACGTTCATTAGCTAGCGTAGCAGAATCAGTTGGTAGGGTTGCAGTTGTTGTAGTTGGTGCATTCGTCATTGCAGGATATGCAGGAGTTGATTTGAATGGACTAATTGCTGGGCTAGGAATTACTGGTTTGGCATTAGCTCTTGCTGCTAAAGATTCTGTCTCAAATATTTTCGGAGCGGTTTCAATTCTTGTAGATCAACCATTCAATGTAGGTGACTGGATTATAGTTGATGGAGTTGAAGGAGAAGTAGTCAATATTGGACTTAGAACTACTCTGATAAGAACCTCTGCTGATACAATGATTACTGTACCTAATTCTAATATGGTTAACTCACCAGTAGAGAATTTTAGTAAAAGAAGATTCAGAAGAATAACTCCAAAGTTTGAGTTCGAAGAGGATAGTAATCCAGCACATTTGAAGGAGTTTTGTGAAGTTCTACTAAACAAAGTGAATGAGGATGCTAGATCGATTAAGGAAGAAGATTCCTGGGTTAGAGTACAGGCATTTGGAACTGCGATGGTCGTAGTAGCAGGGAACTTCTACTGTGTTTCATCTGCATCAACACAAAGAGAATTGAATGAAGATATTTTGATGATGGCACGTGAAACTGCTGAAAAATTGAGTTTAATTTTCTTTGAGCCAAGAATGAGAAACAACAAGTGAGGCGAGACTTTGGTTACTCTTGTACTTATCAGGCATGGACAATCACTCTGGAATGCAGAAAATAAATTTACTGGATGGACCGATATTGGACTATCCGAAAAGGGTATCAAAGAAGCGGAAAATGCTGGGAAAATATTAGAAGATGTAGCATTCGATGTTGTCCATACTAGTGCTCTAATAAGAGCTCAAAAGACAGCAGAGATAATTATCAAGAATAATAAGAAATCAGAAGGCATTCCTGTTCACAAGGATAAGAGGCTCAACGAAAGACACTACGGTTCATTACAAGGACTCAACAAAAAAGAAACCGCTGAGAAATATGGGGCGGAGCAAGTTCACATCTGGAGGCGGTCTTTTGACGTACCTCCACCTGATGGAGAAAGCCTGAAAATGAACGCTGAGAGAACTTTACCTTACTTCAAAGAAAATATAATTGGAGACCTTAAAAATGGAAAAAATGTTCTAGTTGCAGCACATGGTAATTCATTAAGATCAATTGTAATGTTTATTGAAAATATTTCAAAAGAAGATGTGGTGAAATTAGAAATTCAAACAGGTGTGCCAAGAACATATGTATTTGAAAATGACATCTTTACAAGAGTCGATAACTAAGAATCTGAATCTATTTTCTCATTCCAGACTCTTAAGATTGATATTGCTGGAGATGGAGCCAATCTTCTGTATATGCTATAAACTCCAATAGTTATTGGAAGTAAAATGAGTGGAACTACAAAATTGTCTGACTCGCCAATAATATACTGATAGATTCCTTGTAAAGAGAAGAAACCTGTCATGAAAGAAAGAGCAGCAATAATTCGATGATTATACATCTTGCTTTGAATTCCTGGAACTTCTCTAATCATTGAAACTGCCGGTTCTGGTTTTCCTGATTGGTGCGAAACGGCTTCAATTATATCAAGCAAACATTGCTCATATTCCCAAAAGAATACTCCACCTCTTGGAGTGTAAAAAGAATTTTCAGATGACCATTTTTCTGGAGCTGTTGATCTCCATCCTTCAATCATTGATTGTCTTAAATCTATAATTGAAATTTTTGAATCGCAGGAATAGTATATTCGATTAAGATCATGGATTAATGAAGAAAAATCTCTCATTGCTGGGAACTCACAATCTGGCTTAGCAATGCTATCTGATAATCGAGGCCTAGTGAAATAGATTCCATATTCGTTATCAGATTCATCAATCATATGTGAAAATCTAACATCTCCAATACTGATAATACAGACTGTATCTTTTGTATGAGGTGCTCGCCAAATTGTATTTGCACGTAATAGAGCCTCAAGTTTCTCAACTCTCTTATTCCATTTTCTTGAATCCCGAGGAGTTATTCTAGAATTTTCTGCCGATTTATGAAATCTGCCAATTGCTGCCGCAGATTTGAATACTATTTCTTTTGAAGTTTGCAAATCATTAGAATTGATTGCTGAAATCAACTTTGATTTTACATCACTAGTAGAACTCTTCCATTTTCTTAGAGTTATTACATCAATATCATTCCATGAAAAACCACCTAATGGGACATCACTCTCTTCAGTAGCTAAACTAATTCTTGCCCTTAATCTACCATCGGTACCCCATGGATAAAATTCTGCTAGCCAGTGCTCCCCATTATCATCTAATTTCAGATTAATTCCTCTTTCAGAATGAATTATTTCTTCAACTAATGAGGTATCTGATGGAACTTTTCCCCATGACTTAAGTCCTGAAATTGTATCTTTCCAATTATTCGGATCAATGGGTTCGAACATTTCTGATTTCATTCCGATACCAACAAAAACAAGCTTATTGAACCCTGTTGGTGCTTCATCTCCAGACTCAATCCTTGTCATGGCCGCAGGTTTCCAAGCAATCTTATCCTCGGACATACTAGTTACCCGACGCCTACGAGGGAGTTGTTTACTTCATGCAATCGGTCAGGGAATCTTTGATATGGTGGCGGTTAAGGCAGCAACATGGGCGAGATATCGGACATACCACTAGCCGTTGACATGGATGGTACACTAATTTTAACTGATATGAGTTATATTAGTATCAAAAGAGTGCTACTAAGAAAACCATGGATGATATTTGGAATGCTAACAAAAGAGGTGACAAATAAAAGAGCTCAGTGGAAAAGAGATTTAGCAAAAAAATTGGTATTTGACCCTGCAGAATTAGAATATCATACCGCCTTTCTAGATTGGTTAACAGGAGAGCACGCGCGTGGAAGAACTCTGATTTTGGCTACTGCTTCAGATAGAATTGTTGCAGAACAAGTTGCTGCTCATGTTGGTCTGTTTTCCGATGTAATGGCATCAGATGCTAAACACAATCTTCGCGGTAAAAAGAAGGCTGAGGCGTTAATTGCAAGATATGGAGATATGAAATTTGGATATGCGGGAAATAGTCATCATGACTTACCTGTTTGGGAGCACTCTGGCCAAATTATTGTTGTAAATCCAGAAAAGAATTTATTGGAGAAGGTAAATAATAAGGCAGATATTGTCTTTGAATGAGGAATCCTCAATCCAACTACTATTAGACAAAGAGTATTTTCGCAGTTACATGGGTCGTATACGCAGAGCCGCTGGTCGTCGTATCGACTCCTTAGCAAAATGGCTTCTTAAATTTAGAATTATTGCAATTCCGGCTAAAGTAATTGCTAGTTCAAGTATAGTCTGGAGTTTTGTTTCAAGGACTGATAGAATAAGGGCGAATAGACTCAAAGATAGAATAAAACAAGGAACTTTACCAAAACATGTGTCGATAATAATGGACGGGAATAGAAGATTTGCTTGGAACACAAAAATTGAGACTAATATAGGTCACGAGAAGGGAAAAGAGAAGCTCAAGCAAGTGATGGACTGGATTCTAGATTTAGGAATTCCTTATCTCTCCGTATATGCACTTTCAACAGAGAATATCAAAGAAAGAAGTCAAGAAGAACTTGATGCATTGTATAATCTATATTACAATGGACTGAATGAAATGGCAGAAGATCCGAAGATTCACAATAAAAAGGTGAAAGTAAAGGCAGTTGGAAGACTAGAGATGTTACCTGAAAATATAAGGGAGGCAATTAGAAATGTTGAAGAAAAAACAGCCGATTACTCTGATTTTTTATTCACGGTATGCTTAGCATATGGAGGTAGAGAAGAAATTGTTGATGCCGTTCGCAAAGTTTCTCAAGAATATGCCTCTGGTACAATTAAGTTAGAAGAAATAGATACACATAAGATTTCTAATAATCTATATTCTTCAGATATACCTGATCCTGATTTGGTAATCAGAACTAGTGGAGAAGAAAGAATTTCAAATTTCTTACTATGGCAAATTGCATATTCTGAATTACATTTCACTGATGTTCATTGGCCATCTTTTCACAAGAACGATTTGTATGAAGCAATAGAATCATATCAAAACAGGAGGAGAAGATTTGGTGGCTAAGAGATGTGAAGAATGTGGAAGAGACGACTATCAAAATCCTTCAGTCACAGTAGATGCGGTTGCGACAAGAGAAGGAACTGATGGCCTAGAATTATTGATGATAAAAAGAGGAAAGGACCCAAAAGAATGGGAAGGAATGTGGGCATTTCCAGGAGGTTTTGTTGATTACGGAGAAGATCCTGAAGACGCAGTGATTAGAGAACTGCTAGAAGAAACTGGAGTTGTTGGAAAATATCCACTGGCACTGACAATATTAGGAAAACCAGGTAGAGATCCAAGAAAACATTGTGTTGGACTATTTTACTTGGTAGAAGTAGAAAGTAACTCTGAACCAGTAGGAGCAGATGATGCAATTGATGCACAATGGGTCTCCATTAGTCAACTGACAGAAGAAAATGTTGCAGGAGACCATTCAGAAGTAATAGAATTACTTCGTGAATAAACATATCAGCAATAACACCCTGCGAACTTCATGACTCGCAAGTTAAAGATTGACAATGGAGGTAAAGTTTGGGCACCTTATAGTCCAGGAATAACTGTAAGAGATCATATCTGGTTGGCTGGACAGATAGGCATCGAAGGAGGAGAGGATATTGTTTCTCAGACTTCTGAAGCCTTAAGAAAAATTGACGATTTATTGGAAATAGCAAATAGTTCAAGAGATGATCTAGTAATGGTAACAATACTCCTAACAGATATAGGGAATTATTCAGATGTGAATGAAGTTTATGGAAAATGGTTAGGAGAATCAATGCCACCAGCTAGAGCTGCATATGAAGTTAGTAAATTACCAGGTGATGCATTAATAGAAATTATATGCGAGGCTTTTAGAGGATCTGGAAAAAATTAGAATTGAGGAATGTGAATGAGTGTTTTCAAAGCTTATGATATTCGTGGGCTTGCTCATTCCGAATTAGATGCTGAATTTGCAGAAAGGTTAGGGAAGTCCCTTGCTACGCACCTTGATGCAAATACTATTGCAGTAGCGCGCGATATTAGAGAGTCGGGGCCAGAGTTGCACAGTGCTTTTTTGAAAGGTTTAAACTCATCAGGAGTAGATGTATTAGACTTGGGAATAACAACAACAGGTGTTCTATACAGAGCAACTGTTGACCTTTCAGTAGATGCTGCTGTAGTAATTACGGCTAGCCATAACCCTCCTGAATATAACGGATTTAAGATTTGTAATGGTAATTTGCCGATGGCGGGAGAAGAATTACAGGAATTGAAGAAAACATTTGATAATAATGTGTTTAAAGAAGGAAATGGTAGTGTAAAAGATTTCTCAGATTTTGAAAATCAATATTTAGAAACAATAGTCTCAAATGCGGGAAAACCTCAAAGAAAAATGAAAATTGCTATTGATTGTGGTAATGCTGTTCCTGGCCCATTAACTATCAGACTAATGGAAAAATTGGGAGTTGAATTAATTCCTGTACATTGCGATTGGGACAATAAATTCCCAAATCATCCGCCTGACCCTACAAGGATCGAAAATATGGAAGACTTGGCTAAAGCCGTAGTTGAAAATAATGCCGAATTCGGAATTGGAATGGATGGAGATGGAGACCGAATAGGAGTTGTAGATGAAAATGGTAAATTTATTCATCCTGACAGATTAATGACTATTTTTGTCAAAGATATATTAGGAGAAAGAGAAGGAGGTACTGAATCTGAAAGAACTGTTTTCTATGACGTTAAGTGTAGTATGGCGCTAGAAGAAGTAATCTATTCTTCAGGAGGGTTTCCAAAAATGGTGAGAACTGGTCATTCATTTATGAAAAGAGAATTAAAGGAAAATCCGGATTCACCTTTAGCAGGAGAAATGTCTGGACATTTCTTCTTGAACGATAGATGGCCTGGATTTGATGATTCATTGTATAATACTGCTAGACTGTTAGAAATTATTGCGAGAGAATCATCGCCGAGAGACGGAGGACCTAAATTCTCAGACTGGTTTGATGACTTACCTAACTATGCATCAACTGGAGAAGCAAAAGTACCTCTAACGCAAAATAGGAAAGAAACTATGGATTCAGTAGAAAGAATATTTTCTGATATGAAGTATTCAAGTGTTGATGGAGTTAGAGTTAGGTATCCTGAGGGATGGTTTCTTTGCAGACCTAGTAATACAGAACCAATTCTTGTTATGAGAGCTGAGGCTAATGATGAAGAGGGGCTAACTAAAATAAAACAAGATGTAGAGAAAAGACTAGGAAAAATAATCAATTTAGAGAATTTTCATAATTCTTAGGACACATCTTCGAACCTTCTCATTATCTCTAACATCACAAAATAACCGATTATTGTGGCACTTAGACCACCCCCAAGTGCAGGATAAAAGTTCCAACCTCGTTGTATTAATTCAGGCATTACAATAAATAATAACAGAGATGGAAGAATTAACCATACAATATCTTTTGAAAAATTAATTATCTCATCACTGGTTGCACCCTCATGATTCATCCACATCATTGCAAGGACACTAACTAAGGGTATTGATGCCAAAACAGCTGCTAGAAGAGTGTCACGCTGACTTAGTTGTGCCACTGCAAAAATAATTAAGGCAGTGAGTAAAATCTTAATGGTATCAAATACTAAACTCGACATTTAATTACCATTATTTATTCCATACCACTGTTAGCCATGAATAATGGTATAGCCACAATCAAACCGCAAATAGCGGCGCAAAACAGGCCACAAATTGCAGAACCGCCGGCCATTATCTCAGAAAGACCGCCTAGTTCAGACGAATCTGGAGAAGCGTTAATCGCGTAATCGGTGCTAAGATAGGTCCAAATTGAATTGAAAAGCCATCCTACACCTATGGCTCCGAAAGCAATCCAGATACCTTGTTTTTTATACGAAAACATGAGAAAGCCCGCATATGCTGTTGCACCACTAATAACAACACCAGTGAGTGTTTGTCCAAGGACTAACCAAGCTGGAAAAATAACTTCACCATTGGGATCTTGCGCACCCAAATTAACTAATCCGAACAATGAAGCAAGTACCATCAAAATACCATAGATAATAACAAGGATACCAATGACTTGTGGTGCAGAACTCCTTTCAACCATGTACATTGGTGCTGATGTTTGGACATTTACCATCTGAGGTTGTGAGGTCACGGAACCAGAGAATACTTCATTTTCTTCATCGCTCATATTCTCACGTGACGTGTGTTCATTGATAACACTTGAGACGGCGACGAATTAACTATCAAGTTCAAGAGAAGGTAAAAGAGAACGAAATTTGTCATTAGATTTGGTTAAAGATTCAATGACTGGCATAGAACCTCCGGATAACATTGTCAAGCACGCTCCACCGCCTGTACTATTGTGTGTAACTTGATCAACTACTCCTCTATTACTGACCAATGAACTAGTATGTCCACCTCCAACAATAGTCACCGCTGACGATTCAGTACACATATTTAGAATCTCGATAGTTCCAAAAGCGAACCCTGGTAATTCGAAGTAAGAAGCCGGACCATTCCACAATATACATCCTGCATTTATCATTAATGGCCTAATTTCTTGAAGTGTACGAATTCCTATATCATAAATTGGATACTTAGTTGGTAGTTCAGGAACTTCCAATGCAACTCTATTTCCATCTACTTCTATAGCCACATCCTTTGGTAAAAGGAAAAATTCTTTGTGATTTTTATACAAAAATTCAGCCATCTCCCAAGTTTCTCCAAAGGCATCACCTAGGGCATTTCTGATGAATGATTTATTTCCTTCGCCAATATCAACTCCACTTGCCCATAGCATCATATTCCCTACAACTCCAACTACTGGAATTGTATCAATTATTTCCTTATCTATGAGATTCTTAGCGACTCTCAGAGAATCATCACATTTTGTTCCACCTAGAATTGCTATGTAAGGGCGCGGAGGGTCATTGACTGCAATCTGAAGATTATCGATTTCCTTAGACATTAGATGTCCGGCAATACAAGGTACAGAATCATAAAAACCGGTTAGTGAAGGAGAGTTTCTGTGAGATGCTGCAAAAGCATCCGTAACATAGACATCAATTACAGATGATAATTTCCTAACTATTTCAGATTTAGCTGTTTCATCAAGAGATGCTTTTTTCATTGAATTTTCATCATCATGCATACGGATATTATCTAAAAATAATATTTCACCAGTTTTTAGATCATTGATTGCAGAGATTGCTTCATCCCCACAGATATCTGAAATAAATTTGACCTTTTTGCCTATTAATCGAGAAATTCTATCGGCATGTTGTTCCATATTTGTGAAATCAATTTTACCGGGTCTTGATTGATGTCCAACTATTACAACCTTAGAATTTTGTAAGGTTCGAAGAGTAGGAATTATGGCTCTTAATCTACTATCATCAAGGAAAGCTCCAGATGATGGTTCTAAGGGAGAATTTACGTCTACACGATAGAGGACTACTTTGCCGCCGAGGCGGACATCGTCCAGTGT
>CERS01041745.1_pt1 | contig 15090 bp, 10 predicted proteins | sample 356251 | NCBI WGS metagenome assembly CERS01 (sample SAMEA2621020, study PRJEB7988) | marine metagenome | isolation source: saline water (ENVO:00002010), including
ATTCTAAATATTTATTTTTTGCTCCAAACATACCACCTAAAATATTAAAATCATGACAGCGATGATCATGCATAACATGTATACTTTCAGGTTCATTTAGCCATTCATCTACTGCGGTTGATTCTCTACTATTCAATGCACTATCAAGGTCTCTACTTATCCAAACATCTACATTTTTATCATCAAAAGGCAGGAATCGCAAAGACATTTTATTGATATCTGTTTCTATATAAATATATTCAACATCTAAACTATCGAGTTTAGATAAAACGCCTGGTTCAACCGTTGAATCAATATAAAATCTACAAATCCATCCTGGATAGAATTTCTTTGATAGAACATAATTCATAAATATTCCATTTTGATAATTTCTATTTTTGCCATAACGCCTCTTTTCATCTAAAATCGCCTTTGTGTTGTTAAATAAGCAAAAACTAATAATTTTTTTATTCTTAATATCAAATATTTTTTGTTTTAAAACCTTTATATGAACCATTTTATTAATAAAAAGTCTTTTTAAACAAAATCCACAAATTTAATAACAAAGTTTTCATTAATTAAGGGGCATTTTTAATAAGATGTGTGGAATAATTGCATCATTATCACATAATGAAGATATATCCAGTTTATTAATTAATGGATTAATTGAACTTAGAAATCGGGGATATGACTCGGCTGGAATAGGCGTTTCGACGAATAACGAGTTTTCAGTTGTTAAAAGTATTAATACTAATTCAATGGATGAGTTAAAAGAAATTAAAAATGCAAAAATAGGAATTGGTCATACAAGATGGGCAACACATGGTAGTAAAACTGTATCAAATTCTCATCCTCATGTGAGTTCTGATGGAAAAGTAATGATAGTACATAATGGAATTATAGAAAATTATCTAGAATTAAGAGAAGATTTAAAAGAAAAGGGCTATATATTTAGTTCAGAAACGGATTCTGAGGTTATTGCTAATTTAATTGCATCTGAATTCACAGATGATCCTCTAAAATCGATAGAAAGCTGTATTCAGAAAATGAATGGAACCTGGGCAATTGTAGTATTATTTCTTGGTATTAATAAGTTGTTTTGTACTCGTCATGGTAGCCCGTTGGTGGTTGGATATAGTAATAATCTTTTCATGGTATCATCGGAAATATCTGGATTTTGTAATAAATTCAATTCTTTTTATGCTTTAGAAAATAATGATATATGTATTGCGGAGTGCGGGCCGGATCGCCTGCATGTTAAAACAAATGAAGTATATTCCTTAACAGATATTCAAAAAAATAAAAATTCTGACAAAATGAATTATGAACATTGGACATTGAAGGAAATACACGAACAACCCGAATCTTGTATTCGGGCCATAAATTTAGGAGGAAGAATAAATGGAAACAATGTGCATTTTGGTGGATTGGAAAGATATAAAAAAAAATTGGAAAATGTAGAACACTTAATAATAATAGGTTGTGGAACATCTTATTATGCGTCAATGGTATCTACACATAATTTTAAGAAATTAAAATCATTTACTTCGGTAACATCTATAAATGGTTGTGAATTCGATATACACGATATTCCTAAAAAAGGTAAAAGTTGTGTGATAGTGTTATCTCAATCCGGAGAAACTCGTGACTTGTATCAGTGTATACAAAAAATACGAGAATATGATGAATCTATAATTATAATTGGTGTAGTTAATGTAGTAGATTCACTCATTTCTCGAGAGGTAGATTGTGGATGTTATTTAAATGCTGGACGTGAAATAGGAGTTGCATCGACTAAGTCATTTACATCGCAAGTTATTGTGATGTCAATGATATCTATTTGGTTTTCTCAATTAGAAGGCAATTCACATGAACGCAATTTAGAAGATTTACGTAAGTTACCAAATAATATAAAGTTATTATTGGAAAATTTGAAAAATAAAATAGAACCGTATATAAAAAAATTGTTGCATCCAAGTATTTTTTTACTTGGGCGTGGAATGATGGAAGGTGTTTGTTATGAGGGAGGTTTAAAAATTAAGGAAATTTCATATATTCACGCAGAAGGATTTTCAGGTGCAAGTTTGAAACATGGTCCTTTTGCCTTGTTATCGGATGATGTTCCCGTTATTTTAATTATTTCAAAAGAGGATTCAAAATCGATGATTAATACTTATAATCAAGTATGCAGTAGAGGTGCCTTCGTATTAATTATTAGTGATGATGAGGAAATAGTAAAAAAATACGGTGGAATTCTAATACCTCGAAATAAGTATTATAGTCATATATTATTTGTTATAGTACTTCAGTATATTGCATATTTATTGTCTATTGAAAAAGGATTAAATCCAGATTTTCCTAGAAATCTTGCTAAAGTGGTTACAGTAGATTAATTCTTCGCGTTATGTCTTAAAAATATTTTTATATAACTGTTTATGGATGATAACTTACAAGAGCGTATCCGAATTGCGAATGGTTTACTATCGGATATATACAAATTAAATAAAGACTTGGCGTCAGCTTCTGCAGCTCAGAGCAAACTAGTGCAGTCTTATTTAGAAGATAATAAAAGTAATTTATCAGATAAAAATATTAGTATTGAAAAATTGGATAGGTTAATAGAGAATATGACCATATTAATAACATTCATAAAAGAATGTGCAGTCTCATCTTCTAAATAAGACTGCACATATAAAATGGTATAAAAATGATGTTATATTTATAAATGTAATTAATATAGTAATATGTCTGCTCTAGTTGATAATAGTCTTGCATCAATATGTACAATCAATCAAGATTCAACTCGTGTTGGATTTGATTCATCAGAATTGCAATCTGGTACAAACAATGATGAAGAAATTAAGAAATCTATAGATAGAATGGCGATATCTAAATTAAGAAGTAATTTAGAGGGTCGTTGTATTGGAAGTGGATATGTTATTCCGGGTAGTTTAAAGATGTTAGAAAGAAGTAATATATCATTTCCACATGAATCGTTGCAATTGTATTATTGTATGGATGTTAAGTATGAATATAAGCTTTGTAATCCGAATCCTGGTAAAGTTTTAAAGTGTAAAATTATAACAAAAAACAAAATTGGATTATTGGGTCGTTTAGATGATGATAAATCGCCATTGGTAATATTAATACCAGAAGATTTATGTGATTCTCCAGAAAAAAGGGAACTTGTAAAGAATTCGGAAATAGATTCTATTATTTCAGTAATCGTAGTTGGTAAAAAATTTGAGCAAAATGATAAAAAGATTACAGTAATTGCGGAAATAAATATTTAGACTTTTTCGGTGTTGACCTCCGCGTCGTCGTCGTCGGCCTTTATGCGTAGCCTTGTTTGAACATATAAAATAATTGACAGATTTATAAATGATAAAATATTAGCGATAATGAAAGGTATAGAATTTATTAGAAAAGCAGAAATTCCAAGAAATATGCATGCTATAAATTCTAATAAAATAAATGTTAAATTGATTTTGGAAGGTTCTGTTAGTTGTTCACGAATTAGAGGAAGCAATCTAATAATGAGAAAGAATGCACCAATAAGACCAAGAATATCACTAAGTAATAGTCTCATCTTTTTTTCTTAATTGAAACAAGTGATTCATTTTTTTAAAAGTTGGCATCCATAGAAAACTCTCTAATTGCACTAACTTGTTCATTGGTATGCATATTCGCTTTTGAATATTCAGAAACTCGTTTTTCAAAGAAGTTTGTTTTACCTTCCATACTGATCATCTCCATAAATGCAAAAGGATTCTGAGACTTATATACTTTTGAACACCCCATTTGTACTAGTAATCTATCGGCTACGAATTCAATATAAGTGGACATTGATTTTGCATTAATACCAATAAGATTACACGGCAATGCTTGTGTAATAAATTCTTTTTCAATTGTAACAGCTTCTATGATGATCTCTTGTATTACAGTTTCTGGTAATTTTTCTGCAAATTTATGATAAATTAATATTGCAAATTCAGTATGCATTCCCTCATCTCTACTAATAAATTCATTACTTAAAGATAATCCAGGCATTAATCCGCGCTTTTTAAGCCAAAATATCGAACAGAATGCTCCAGAGAAGAAGATTCCTTCAACTGCAGCAAAAGCAATCAAACGTTTTGAAAAGTTAGAATCCATATCATTAATCCATTTAATTGCCCAATCAGCCTTTTTCTTAATACACTCAAAATTATTAATAGCATCAAATAATTGTGTTTTCTTATTGCTATCTTTGATTAATGTTTCGATGAGAAGTGAATATGTTTCACTATGTATCGTTTCGGATGCAGTTTGAAATGCATAAAATGATCGAACTTCAGGTATATCAATATCTTGCATAAATCGTTCTGCTAAATTTTCAAGTACAATACCATCACTTCCTGCAAAAAATGCCAATACCATTGAAATAAAATGTTTTTCATTGCTGTTAAGTTTCTCCCAATCTTGGATATCTTTCGAAAGATCTATTTCTTCGACTGTCCAAAAAGCTGCAACTGCTTTTTTGTACATTGTCCATACATCAACATGTTCAACTGGAAATAAAGTATATCTTTTAACATTTGCTGAAACGATACTCGCCATATATAATTATATTAATTTATAAAAATTTATTTATACGCTTTTAAGGATAAATAGTATAATACCTGTAGTAAATATAACATCTATAATTTAAATTTTAGAAAATGGTTAATTAATAGACTAGTTATGGACTACCAGCATGGAATATGTCTATTTCAGAGACATTTTATAGCGTTAAAAGAATCTAGTAAATACTTATTTGTAAGAATTAGCAAGTGTAATGAAGTAGTAATATCAATACTTGATAATATAAATAGCCAATTTTCCATCAAGAAGCTATCTCCCACATCTTATCACATGTATACCAATAAACTTTTTAATATACAGAGTGTAATTCAATTAACATCTGTCGATAGGAAAACTTCGCTTAAAAATAGACATTTGTCCATTACAAAATGTGAAATGAAGATCGATGATTTATTAGGTGTGATATGTTGTTCAGATGTACGAATACTATTTAATTGGATTACTCATGGTGAATGGCAAAAGTGTATACCAATATATCAAGAATCGATATTAGCAGAAAAAATAGATTTTGTTGAGAAAAATTTTGTTCCGCGTCGTTTCTCTAAATCATGTGATGATAATACAGATAATGTAATAGAATCACCAGACGAACACATACGTTTTAAAGTAATTGATTCAGAAACTCAAATCATATTTGATAATATATTGGAAGAAGAACAATATGTTTTATATGGATGTTTTAAAAGAGATGCAATACATTGTTCTAGGTTATACAAGTTTTATAATGACAAATACAATGAATTATGTTCTAGAATGACTAATAAACATATACCAAAAGACTTTCGAACAAAATTTTTAGATCAAATGCGAACAGATGATATATTAGGAAAAGACACGGAAGATAATTCAAGTACCGTCTCTTTGGCATATACGAACGCGAAGGAATACAAATGTATGCCTTTAAATATACTAATATCACATTTTATGAGTGGTAATTTAGAATTGAAGTCATATATGTTAACTTTATTATTATTATATGATGACAATACGAAATATATTGCTACAATATTATTTGATTTTATTCTAAATGAAGACCAATCTGCTCATATGGCACATGAATTATATTGTAATATGCACTGGAGTATTCAAAAGGAATTCGAGTATTCTTATAGAGCAATGGCTACAAAGATGAAAAGTATAAATTCAATGGATAAGATACCTTATGAGAAGCGGGTGTTAATTTGTAGTGCATCTGATGAAGCGAAAGAAAAGGCTTATGATAAAATAAAGAGTGCAAATTCACCGGAAGGGGGGAGTAAAGCTCAACAATGGTTGGATGGATTTTTAAAGATACCATTTGGTAAATACAAATCACATTCAATTATTGATAATTTGGCTATGTTTAAAATAAAAATAGATGGTTTAAGATTGAAAATGGAATTAGATGATAATTACAAAAATATAAAAAAAATATCATCAAATACTTCCTACAATATTGATGATTTTATTAGAAAATTAAAGACAATTTTAAAAAAGGTTAATTCGGAAAAGTTAAGTGTATCTGTACTTGAAATAGAAAATAAATCTTATCCGGAAAATGAAAATAAGCCTATGTTGTTATCGAATTTGATGACTATAGCGAATAATATAAATTCAAGAACGAGTAGTCTATCGGATGATAGTTCCGACAACAGTTCATCGTCAATGTATGATGAGAGAATATCTATAATAAATGGTTCATTACAAAAAAGAAGAACACACCGTTCTGTGTCTTTAAAATTGTTTGATGACCATGTGAATGATAAAAAAAGTAAACATACTGAGTTTTTTACTAAGAAATCACTTTATAAAGAATTGTGTTCGTTATGTAAAGGATGGGATGATTATGAAATAGAAAAAAGAACATATATTCAAAATATTAGAGATACTCTTGATTCGGTATGTTATGGACATAATGAAGCAAAAAACGAAATTCAAAGACTTGTGGGCCAATGGGTAAACGGTTCTACAGATGGTACAATTATTGGTATAGAAGGTCCACCTGGAAATGGTAAGACAACTCTTGCAAAAATGGGAATATCCAAATGTTTGATAGATACGGATGGGTCACCAAGACCATTTGGAATGATAGCTCTTGGTGGAAGTTCTAATGGCTCTACTTTGGTTGGTCATAATTTTACTTATGTTGGATCTACATGGGGTAAAATATTAGATATTGTTATCAGTTCAAAATGTTTAAATCCAATTATATATATTGATGAGGTTGATAAGATAAGTAGAACTGAGCATGGTCGAGAGATAACTGGTATATTAACCCATTTAACAGATTCTACACAAAATGACCACTTTGAAGATAGATATTTTTCAGGAATACCCCTTGATTTATCAAAAAGCATTATTATTATGTCATTTAATGATAGAAGTTTAATTGATCCTATATTACGTGATAGAATGCATATTATAAAAACGAAACCTTTAACAACCCCAGATAAAATAATAATAATAAATGATTATTTGTTACCGGGTATATTAGAGAATGTAGGATTTGAAAGTAAAGATATAATAATAAAGAATAATACTTGCAAATACCTAATTGAAACATATACATACGAAGCAGGTGTTCGTAAACTTAAAGAATTATTATACGAAATAATAAGAGAATTTAACTTAAAATTAATATCTAAGAAATCAAACAATAAATTTCCTTATGAAATAAAAGAAAAGTATATTGACGAAGTCCTTCAGAAAAAGGATAAAGTACATAGAAAGTTAGTACATTGTGAGCCAAGAGTTGGATTAATAAATGGTTTGTTTGCAACTACTAGTGGTGTTGGTGGATTAACAACAATAGAAGTATTTAGAACACATAGTAATACATTCTTAGATTTAATATTAACTGGTAGTCAGGGTGATGTTATGAAAGAAAGTATAAAATGTGCTAGGACAATTGCATGGAATCTATTACCAATGAGTGTTAAAGATAGTTTCAAGATTAAGAAGAGTTCTGACGCAAACCCATCCGAGGACACACGCGACTCGTTTGCATTGCATGTTCATACACCAGAATGTAGTACTCCAAAAGATGGTCCATCCGCCGGTGCAGCGATAACATTGGCTATATTATCACAATTATCTCGAATTGCTATAAGAAATGATATTGCAATGACTGGTGAAATTGATTTAAATGGTAATGTTACAATGATAGGTGGATTACAATCTAAGTTACAGGGAGCACTAAGTGCTGGTGTAACAAAAGTGTTAATTCCTTTTGATAATAAGAAGGATTTGGACGAAATAATTCGTGAAAAAAAAATTGTAGAAATATCTGACAAAAAGAAGGATTTTAATGTATTCACAGTAAAAAATATTTTTGAAATGATACCACATGTTTTTGTTGAAAATGATTTAGAATTTGTTAACTATTTGTAAGCGAACTCTCTTCGACGGCAACTTTGTTGCGTTTTCGCTCTTTTTTGTCTTTTTCAGAAAAATAAGAAAAAATCATACCAATACCCATACCTATTATCCAACCAATACCAACATTTAATATTTGTGAATATACTTCTTTTTCATCAAAAATACTTATACATAGTAATATAGCGAATATACTTCCCATTACAATTGTTGATAACATTGAACCAAGTTTTGATGATAGTATGTTTTCCATCATTAAGTAACCAACAACATAACCTAAAACAATTCCTGGAAATGACGGGTAATTACTTCGGAAATGGTCTGGATTTCCAACAGGAGTAAATATTAATGCGATAATAGAACTCATTATCGCACCAAATAAAAATATACCACGATCAGCTGTAGGAGATAATAAAAATATATATAGAGGAATTAATATAAAAGCAGTTGGTAAACCCAAAGAAAATGCTTTATAATTTTCTTTATATTGTTCAGAAATAGAGTTAATTGATGCCTTTATTCCATTGGCGGCTTGTGATGCAGGTTGATCTAGAGCTACAGGAGTAGTATCACTTGACATTATAAAGTTAAAATATTTTTTTTAATAAAGTTGCGTTGAATCCCTGGTCTAAAGTAAGTTTCATTTAGTAATGCATAGCCATATATTATTAAAGGCATCATTGGACATATCCAATCCATTGTTGACTAATATTATATTTGGTAAGTCGTTTTTAATAGAATGGATACGTTTTAATACTATGAAAATGATTAGTGAACCAATTATGCATAAGTTTGAGACTGAAAAAAATAGTAAAACAAACCCAGGTGGAATTTCTGGTATAGCTTTGCTTTGTGAGTCTCACGTAAGCATACATACATATCCTGAGACAAACACAATTTATGCTGATATATTTTCATGTAAAGAATTAGATAAAGAAAAGAATATAGAGTTTATTAAAAGATATGGAACTAAGGATTTGGATATCGAATTAGTTTTTCGATATTAATATATAAGCTTCAATTCCGTATATTTTTCCATAGTCATATGAACATATTTTAATAGTTGATTTGTCAATAAAAGGTTTAATGATATGTAAATCTTGTTTGGAAAAATGCAATTGATTGAGCAAAAGCTCTGCTTTTTCGCGACGAATTGTCTTAAATGATGCGTCTCTTTTTTTTGCTTGTTTCATAATTTGAGAATCTTCTTTTATGCGATGACCGGGTATACTACCACAATATACTTGTGTTTTTTGTAGACAATTTTTGAGAAATGTACCCATATTAATATTTGATTTTTGAGTTGTAAAATCAATTTCAACATCTTCTATAATCAAATCATAATTATTAGGTGTTTTTTCTATAAATTCAATCGCATCACCTATATTAATTGTAAGTCGTTCATCTTGACTAACATCATTTGTAATTTTTCTAAAAATATCATTTTCTTTAGCAAATTTAACTACTTCTGCGTCGATCTCGACGAGGTGTACACTCTCCACGAAATGATATTTTAGACAAACAGATGCTGCTATTAAATCTCCACCGCCCAATATTAAAATATTTTTTGGTTTGTATTTTTCAATTGGTAATGAACATTGCAAATAATGAGAAAGCTCATATTCACTACTGTGGACCTGTATTTCATCATTTAAGAAAAGTGCAAAAGTATTGTCCTCTTCTCTTTCAAGAAATTCAATTTTTTGCCATGGACTATTGTGTTCATAAATAACATCCCATTCTAATTCGACAGGTGGTGCCATTGCGGATGTGACGAGGAACGCTTCGTTACAGGCGCAGCGCATGAAACATAATAATAAAATAACTAATAAAAATATTAAATATGTAATTCTCATTAATAACAAAAATATAATTATCGCGCTACGCAAACTCCATAATATTTAGTTTAAGGTTTTTCTCTGCGGATAAACTAACAAATTTTTCTAATCTTTTTTTAAACCCTCTTGCTTTTTTTAGTTGCCATTCTAATTGTAGTGCTAATATTTTTTCACCAACATTAATATATGCCAATAAACGCCAAGGTCTATTTGATCTAGTTCTTTTTGCACCAGAACTTAATTCTCCATTATGTTGTCTTAGACGACGAAACACATCTGTTGTAGAACCAATATATGTGTGACGCGATTGTGATATTAACAAATAGCAACTCCACATTAATTATTATTATATGTTTCAATTAGTAACTTAAGATAGTATTATTTTATTTGTATTTATCATATGGAACTAGATGATATATTGGGTGATGTTGATAATAACCAAGTAGTAGACCTTCGTGATCTAGTATTTTTTGCGTCGTATCTTCATTTAGATAATGAGGGTCAACATTTAGCTCCAGAAAAATTTAGAGACATAAAAAACGCTCGCCTGGATGGAGTGTTTGGAATTACATATGATGATTTAGAATTATTAGCAAAATACGTTTTAGATAATGAGAATGTTGAATTAGTTAAAGAAGAAACTCTTGTATTTTTGAGACAAATTGATTCGACAACCGAATATAAAATCGTGGATGATTCTATGAAAATATGTGGATTTAAATTGGTATTTCATGATATTATAGATAAATCACTTATTACAAATATACCAAACAATTGGGATATTTCTGTACATGAAAACAAAATATTATTATATACATCGGTTCGTAATTCATTATTTGATGATACATGGACTACTTTATTTAAACAAGGTATGTCCAATGATATTGAGATTGATTCGTCTGGAATAAAGCTTGTGAATCATAATTGTGAGTTTGTTGCTAAAGAATATTATAAATTAATAAATGGCTATTTTGAGCCAGAACCTGAGCCACAACCAGAGCCACAACCTCAGCCAGAACCACAACCAGAGCCAGAGCCACAACCAGAGCCGCAGCCAGAACCCGAACCACAACCAGAGCCGCAGCCAGAACCAGAGCCAGAACATGAAGAGGCCCAACCATTAGCTAAATCTATTGAAGAAATATTATATGGCCATTTAAAACAGTGGATATTACCTTCAAATGCATTACCTGAAACAATTGATAGCGAGACTGATCCAAGTTTTGTCTCGGGAAACATACGCTATTTATCTGAAACAAGTACAAATGGTTATTTTAAGATTAGTGTGTTGCGCGCCATAGTGCAATTAAGTGAAAGATTTTATTCTTTCGGATTTGCTAACACAAGTGGGGGATGGATGGATAATGATTTAGTAGAAAGACATGGTATATATGCAACAACTGATGAACTGTCCATTTTTAAAGGAGACATAAATGGAAGCACTAGTCATTACGACGGGTACAGCTCCGATGACGTTGTAGATTCAACCGGATTTTCTTCACTAATAGATGATTCTGGTAATAATATGAGCGATTTTAATAGTTCTGATGTAATAACTCTTGAAATTATACCAGATATAGACTCATCAAATGATATTTTTATTGTATCTGTGTGTGAAAATGCTAGGCTACTTAATTTTGGTACAATTGGAGGACTATCGCTTGGTAGTGACAAATATCCAGTTGATTTTGCAACATGGGATTCATCAACATTGAGTTATATAATTGGATTTAGACATATAGAGAGAACTTTTGATAATAATAATGATTTTGGTCTTTTAAAAATGTGCAGAGTTAATGATTCGGGTAACATTGCGGGCTCGGCGAAGGAATATGCGGCCAACATTCCCAGTAGTCAAGTAGATTTGATAAATATTTATCATAATAATGCAGAATTTATTACTGATGTTTCCCCTGGGAATGGTTGGTCTGACTTATCTTCTTCAAATAGTTTTTATTTAAATAAAGGGTCAGAAGATGTATACGTACCAGTTGGTGAAATATATTATAAAAAGATAAAATACAGTCATAATACATCGCATAATCAAGATGGATGGTTTGTGTGGGTAAATCACTCACCATATTCTCATGCTATGATGTTGTTTAATCAGGAACCATCTGATGACCAATATTCGCTTTCTGGTGAACTCAATTATGTATTAGAAAGTGTATTGAATTATTATCATGATGGTAAATACACAAATAGTGTAATAAACGGAATTGATTATAATCTTATACCCGCTAGTACTGGAGTTAGTGAAAGTATAACTGGTAATTTAGATTATATTGCAATTGGACAAGGAACAGCAGATGTAGATAATGGTTATGTATACATAGAAAATAGCGCTAGTTCTGAATTTTTTAATAGAGATTGGACGATGTCAATGTGGTGTCGATTTAATCCATTAGACACTGGCAGCATACGTATTATTGATACATATTCATCAGAAAACAGTCAGTCTGGTTATATGTTCCTTGGTTCGGCCGGCGACAGTTTACGTTTACAAATCAGGAGCCGCGGCGGCGTTGGGGATCTAGTAGATGCTGTCCCATCTATTGAATTTATTGATAATATTTGGCATCATTTTTGTTTGGCATTTGACTATACAAACAATAGAATATCATTATATATTGATTCAATTCTTCAAGAACATTCAAGGGATTTACCCGACGTATCGGGAGCTACATATAACGGTAATGATGATTCATATTTCTATATAGGGGGTAATATAAGAAACGATAAGTCAAGTGGAGCTATGGATTTAGCGAAAAATTCTTGTTATAAAAAAGTATTAAGCCAAGTTGAAATCGGTGTGTTATACAACTTTGAAAATCCTTATAATCCAGTATATTCTTTCGAAGGTTCGCCAATGATTTGTAATGATGAGAATGATTTTATTTCGATTAGTCCTAGTAATCCTTTTAATAGAGGTTATAGTGTTGAAATATATGTAAAAATTGAAGATATGAATGCGGATGAGTTGGATGTTAATGGAACATTATTTTCAATTGGAAATGGCGATGCTGGATTAATTGCTACTACAAATCGCGACAATAATATCATGTTTTTAATGAGCGACGGCGAGGACGCCTCCGGCGAGGACGCTGGCGCGGTTAAATATCACACAAACGGAATACCCAAAAATGCGGCGAGATTTACGCATATTGTTTTGACATTAGATGACAATGGTATGGATTTTAAAGTATATATAAATGGGTTTGCTTATGATGATTGGTCTAGTACTGAAAATGATATATATACTCCAATATTTACTAATCTATTAATTACTGAATTTATTTGTGGTTCGTCGTTAAAATATTCCGATTTTACTTTATCAAAATTGAATCCCGGTTCAACTATATCTTATTTCAAAATATATGAAACTATAATATCTGAACAAAAAGCATTAAAGTTATATGCAGAACATAATCCAACTCCGAATCATTTTTACATTGAAGCAACAAGTGATGGAAATATTTTAGATAGAGGTTATAGTAATAGCAATATAAATAGCACTTCGTATGGTAATGCTATAGACCCTAGGGCAAACGGTTATGAATATTTCTTTTTGGGAGATGCAGACCCCCTTTCTGGTATTAAATTGGGACCAAGTGATTCTGCGGGTGGAATTCTTACTGAACTAGGAATAAATGCTTCCAACTGGTCTTTATCATTTTGGATATATATAACTGAAGAAAGTTTTGTCAACCATGGGGCCAACTATGATCGATTGTATTTATGTGGATTAGACCCCCATTGCTCGAGCGCGACCGGCGACGATTTATTCATAATAATATGGCCGCAGACCGCCAACATAAATGGCTACAAAAAAGTTCTTATAGATTTTTGGAGTCGAGGTTGGTCAGTAGCCGAGTTCGACATTAGCGTCCATTTTTCCAAATGGACTCATTTTGTTTATGTTAATAATAATGATGGTAACGGTAAGGTATATATAGATAATACATTATTGGCCGTTGATGCGGATTCAAAATTGCGCGGCGTTCATGATAATGACCCTCTATATACATTTAATTTTGGATCGGCACACGAAAAAGGTTTACCTGGATATATTGCTCAACCTGCAATATATGATCATGCTATAGATATTTCAGAAATTAATAAATTATATGAATCATTTGATAATTCAATAGAACCACATCCTTATCTTTGGCGGATAAAATCAGATTTAGCTGATGCTATAGATGATTGGATTAGTGATTCTTCGAGTGCAGAGTTGATTTATGGTAATATTTCCGATTGGAATGTATCTGCAATCAAAGATATGAGTGAATTATTTAGTGGAAAAGGGACTTTTAATGAAGATATTTCAGCTTGGGATGTATCTAGTGTAACGTCTATGAGGGATATGTTTAGGAGCGCTAGTTCGTTCAATCAAAATATTTCCAGTTGGAACGTTAGCAAAGTTACTAATATGTATAGAATGTTCCAGAGCGCCTCTGCCTTCAACGTAGACATAAGTAATTGGGATGTTTCCAGTGTGACAAATATGGCTGATATGTTTCATGACGCAGGATCTTTCAATCTCTCTATTAATAGTTGGAATGTGTCCCGTGTGACAACTCTGGCATATATGTTCGAAGGGTCCGCTTTTAACAGTGATATCAGTGCCTGGAATGTTTCAAATGTGTCGGATATGATGCGGATGTTCTACCATAATACAGCTTTCAACACAAATATTGGATCATGGACTGTTTCCAAGGTAACGAATATGGTAGGGATGTTCAATGGTGCCAATAAATTTAACCAGGACATCGGCGACTGGAATGTGGAATCCGTGACAAGTATGGGTGCAATGTTCAAGGAAGCCAGTATTTTCGACCAATCTCTCAGTGGTTGGAATGTTAGTAAGGTAACCTATATGGGGGATATGTTCCAGTTCGCCTCTGCCTTCAACGTAGACATAAGTAATTGGGATGTGTCCAGTGTCACGAGTATGAATGAGATGTTCAATGGCGCCCAATCTTTCAATCAACCTCTTAATAATTGGGATGTCTCAAGTGTGACGAATATGTTCATTATGTTTGCGGATGCAAGAACTTTTAATCAACCTCTCAATAATTGGAATGTATCTAATGTAAAAAATATGCAAGCTATGTTTACTGGCAGCCACGGCCGTATTAGTATTTTTAACCAAGATATTTCTTATTGGGATGTATCCAGTGTTACAACTATGAAAAGTATGTTCCGGGGTGGTTCTACAATTTTTAACCAACCTTTAAACAATTGGAATGTTTCTAGTTTGAAAGACGCGGGTCAAATGTTTGAAGATAATTCT
>CERS01046145.1_pt1 | contig 15005 bp, 14 predicted proteins | sample 356251 | NCBI WGS metagenome assembly CERS01 (sample SAMEA2621020, study PRJEB7988) | marine metagenome | isolation source: saline water (ENVO:00002010), including
ACTCTTATTCGACCGTTAGACCTATTAACTATTGATATTTCTGAATCTGGAATATAGGTGGAAAATATATTATTAAATTCAATAAGCAAAGAATCCACATCTGATTTAAATATTTTTTTTTCTTCAGATATGTATTTAATATTATACTGAATAGTTCCCATCGTTTGACCAGAAATTTCATACTCTTTAGTATTTTTTCTTATTAAGAAAAAAAACAAAATGCTGGAAACAAAAATTAAAGAGATTAATATACGACGCATAAAAATAATTAAATTAGCAACTACTGTATGAGAGAAGACTATTTAAAATCTGATAATAACTCAAGTTCTAAAGATAAAGAATTTGAAAATATTCTTAGACCAAAATCATTCAATGATTTTTTCGGACAAGATCAGATATTAAGTAACATAAAGGTTTTTGTAAAAGCTGCAAAGAAAAGGTCTGAACCACTTGACCACGTTCTACTTCACGGCCCACCAGGACTAGGTAAGACTACTCTTTCTCATATTATTTCTAACGAATTGTCAACAAATCTTAAAGTGACATCTGGACCAGTCCTAGAAAAAGCTGGAGATTTAGCAGGGCTACTAACAAACCTTGAAGAGGGAGACGTTTTATTTATTGATGAGATACATAGGCTCAATAAAGTTATCGAAGAGTATTTATATTCTGCAATGGAAGATTATAAAATTGATTTAATGATAGATTCAGGGCCAAGTGCAAGATCTGTTCAAATTAAATTAAATCCTTTCACACTAATAGGAGCAACAACAAGGTCTGGGCTTTTATCTGCGCCCCTAAGATCAAGATTTTCAATAAATTTTAGATTAGAATATTATAATAAAAAAATATTAAAACAAATAGTAAATCGTTCAGCAGAAATTCTAAAAATACCAATAGAAAATCTCGCATCTTCAGAAATTGCTTCCCGAAGTAGAGGTACTCCAAGAATCTTAAATAATTTACTTAGAAGAGTAAGAGATTTTGCAGAGGTTGAAGGTGACGGTAAAATAACAAAACATATTACTATGCGAAGTCTAGATGCTCTAAAAATTGATAAAAAAGGCTTAGATGAGATGGATAATAAAATCATTGAAGCTATAGTTAAAAAATTTAATGGAGGACCTGTCGGTATAAAAACAATAGCGTCTGCTTGTGGAGAAGAAGCCAATACTATAGAAGAAGTGTATGAACCTTTTCTTGTTCAAGAAGGATATATTAAGAGGACACAGAAAGGCAGAGTCGCAACAAAAACCTGTTACGAACATCTCGGATTAAATCCACCTGGAGGTTTTCAAAATATGATGTTCAATGACTAAAAATAATACTGAGCTAATTAAAATTAAAGCTAAAGAATTAGGGTTTACTAGCTGTGGTATTTCAAAGTCAAGACATTTACACGAGGAAGAAGATAACTTTGAGAAATGGTTATCTAGAGGTAATCAAGGTTCGATGACCTACTTGGAAAAAAATTTTGATAAAAGGTTAGACCCAAGGAAACTTGTTCCTGGATCAAAGTCGGTAATATCGTTAAGTTATAATTATTATCCACAAAAAAAAATAGACCAAAAAAATAATTTTATAATATCAAAATATGCTTATGGAAAAGACTACCATAACGTTATAAGAAAAAAACTAAAAAAACTATTTCAATTTATAAAAGAAAAAATTGGAGATGTTGAGGGTAGGGTCTTCGTTGACTCTGCACCTGTACACGAAAGGGCATGGGCTAAGTTATCAGGATTAGGTTGGATTGGAAAAAACTCTTTACTAATAAATGAAAAAAGAGGAAGCTATTTTTTTTTAGCCGAAATAATTTGTGATCTTAAATTGGATTATGACTCCCCTGCAATAAATAGATGTGGTAAATGCACTCAATGCATAGATGCCTGCCCAACAGATGCCATTACATCAGCACAAGTTATAAATGCAAATAAATGTATCTCATACCTTACAATTGAAAATAAAGATCAAATTCCTGACGAATTAAAGGATAACCTTAATGGCGCAATTTTTGGATGCGATATATGTCAAGATGTTTGTCCATGGAATAAATTTTCTAAACCCCATGATGAAAAAAAATTTATTCCTAATGATGAATTAAGTTCTTTCAAAAAAAGTGATTGGGTAGAACTAACAGAAGAAACATTTAATAAAATTTTTGAAGGATCTGCTGTGAAAAGATCTAAATACAAGGGAATAATAAGAAATATAAAGGCATCAAATTAATTTAACTTTTTTTAATTTTTTTTAAGGAGATAAGAGTTAATAGATATTTAAATTTGGGTGTGTTTTTAAAAAGATTTATTACAGTTTTATTGTTGAAAACATTTGCTTTAGTTAGTATATGTGCTCAAGAAGTTAGTGTTTCTATAGAACCTGAAAGAGTTCAATTGGGGGGTAACCTGCAAATTACCTTATCTATTAAAAATGATCAAATAAAAAATTATAGCTCATTTCCAGAGATAAATGGCTTTATCAAAGGGGGAATTTCTTCTTCTAGCTCTACAAATTTTATAAATGGGAAGATGTCATCTTCTCAAAGTATTATTCAAAACTATATTTCACAACAAGAAGGAACTTATGTCATTCCTGATTTTAATATAGAAATAAATAAAAAAAATATAACGGTTAAAGGAAAATCCATATTAGTTGAGAAGTCAAACGGAAGAAAAAGAAATACTCCATTTAATAATTTTTTTGACCCCTTTGATGATCCATTCGATAATTTTTTTGATAGAAATAACGATGATTTTTATGAAGTTGAGGCGGATGCTTTTCTTAGCCTAACAACAGATAAGAAAAGTGTATATGTTGGTGAGGGGTTCAATGCTACCTTAGCATTTTATGTTAGTGAAAGTAATGTGGCTGACATGAGATTTTATGAACTGGGAAGACAACTTACTGAAATTCTAAAAAAAATAAAACCTGGTAACTGCTGGGAAGAAAATTTTAATATTGAAAATATAAATAGTATTCCTGTTGTCATTAATAACAAAAGGTATAATCAATATAAAATTTTTCAGGCTACATATTATCCATTTAATGACGAGAAAATTAGCTTTCCAAGCTTAGATTTAGAGCTTATAAAGTATAAAGTATCTAAAAGACCTTCTTTCTTTGGAAGGAATAAGGTAGAGGATTATGAAAAATTTTACTCAAAGCCATTATCAGTAAACGTTAAGGAATTACCTGATCATCCTCTAAAAGAGGACGTTGTAGTAGGAAACTTCAAACTTAGAGAAAATCTTGACACAGAAACCATAGAAACTGGAAATAGTTTTAACTACATATTTGAGATAGTTGGAGAGGGAAATATTTCAGCAATAGATGAGCCATCAATTGACTTTTATAAAATTGATTTTTATCCTCCTAATTCAGAACAAATGATTAAAAGGGAAAGGGGGAAAGTTTTTGGTTCTAAAAAATACAGTTATTATGGAATTCCCAATGAACCAGGAAATTATGATTTTTCAAAAAACATTAATTGGATATTCTTTAATAATCAATTAGAAGATTACGATACACTCAAATCTGAAGTAATCATTAAAGCGTTTGGTGATCGAAAAGATAAAAATATAATACTAAATAATAATTCAAAGAGTTTTATTGAATTCATTCAAACCCAATCTAATGAACTTAAAGAGAATAAAAAACACTTCTTAAATAGTAAATTTCTAAGTATTATTATCATTACATTAGTACTTATAACTTCAACATTTTTAATTTTTAATAAGAATGGGTAATACGTTTGGGAAAATATATAAAATATCAACCTATGGTGAATCACATGGAAAATCTATAGGTGTTATAATTGACGGGTGTCCATCAGGAATTGAAATAGATACAAATTATATTCAAAGTGAGTTGGATAGAAGGAAACCAGGTCAATCAAAAATAACAACACCAAGGAAAGAAAACGATTTGATTGAAGTTTTATCAGGAGTATTTGAAGGTAAATCTACCGGCGCCCCAATAAGCCTACAAATTAAAAATAAAGATCAAAAAAGTAGTGATTATAAACATATCTCTGACTCCTTTAGACCATCTCACGCAGACTATACATACTTTAAAAAATATGGAAATAGAGATCATAGAGGAGGAGGTAGAAGTTCTGCAAGAGAAACTGCTAACTGGGTTGCAGCAGGTGCTATTGCAAAACAAATACTAAAGAAGTTAAATGTAAAAATTAATGCTTTTGTATCTCAAGTTGGAAATATTAGCATGACTACTCATTATTCAAAACTAAATTTAGATGACTCCGAAAAAAATATTGTAAGGTGTCCAGATCCATCCTTTGCTAAAAAGTTTATTACTCTTATCGACGAGACCCGAAAAAACCTAGATACAGTTGGTGGTATTATAACATGTGTTATTCAAGGATGCCCAGTTGGAATTGGAGAACCAATATTTAATAAACTACATGCTGAGTTAGGTAAAGCAATGTTATCAATAAATGCAGTTAAGGGTTTTGAGTATGGAAGTGGCTTCAATGGTGCTCAGATGAATGGGTCAAATCATAACGACGCGTTTAAACTTTCAGATGAGGGGAAAATTTCTACAAAATCAAATTATTCTGGTGGTATACAGGGTGGAATAAGTAATGGTGAAGATATATATTTTAATGTAGCTTTTAAACCAGTATCCACTATCATGAAGGATCAGAAAAGCGTTGATTCAAAAAATAAGGTAGTAACTTTAAAGGGCAAGGGAAGACATGACCCATGCGTAGTACCAAGGGCAGTGCCAATAGTAGAAAGTATGGCTGCTAATGTGATTGTCGATTTATATTTACAAAATAAAAATTAAATTATTATGCCACTTCATAATAAAATTATTCTTGGATTAATCTTAGGTTTAATTGTAGGGGTAACATCTGTTTTTATCGGTATTGGAAATTTTATTACAGACTGGATCATGCCTTTTGGTACAATTTTTGTAAAAATGTTAAAATTAGTTGCAGTTCCTCTGATTTTCGTGTCGTTGGTATCAGGAATTTCTAATTTAAGAGATACTTCAAAATTATCTAGAATCGGTGGCAAAACTTTTGGGATATATGTTCTGACTACGATATCAGCCATAATATTAGCACTTATATTAGCTAATACGCTTGAGCCAGGAGAATACTTTCCTGAAGAGAAAACTGCAGAACTAAAAGAAAAATATGCTTCTGATGCTAATATGAAGATAACAAGCGCAGAGGGTGTTAAAGATTCTGGTCCACTTCAGATGATGGTAGATGTTGTACCTGATAACTTTTTTAACTCAGCAAGTAATAATAAGAACATGTTACAGATAATATTTTTTTCAATACTATTTGGTGTTGCATTGGTTTTATCTTCTCAAAAAAAATCTGAACCAATAAAAAAAGCTTTTGATGGTCTCAATGAGATAATAATTAAGATTGTGGAGATTATAATGGAATATGCCCCTATTGGTGTATTTGCCTTACTGGCTGGTTTAATAGTAGACCTTGCTGGTGATGATCCAAATAATATAATAACTACACTCAAACCACTTCTATTCTATGCAATAACTGTATTAATAGGATTAGCTTTTATGGTTTTAATTTTTTATCCTTTGATAATTTATTTTGTTACAGGAGTAAATATTAAAAGTTTCTTTAGAGCTATTTTTCCGGCACAGATGTTAGCATTCTCAACAAGCTCAAGTGCTGCAACTCTCCCCGTTACGATGAAAAGAGTCGAAAAAAATCTCAATGTATCAGAAGAAGTTACAAGTTTTGTTTGTCCGCTAGGTGCAACAATAAATATGGACGGTACAAGTATACATCAAGCTATTTCTGCAGTTTTTATTGCACAAGCTTTCGGACAAGACCTTACACTTGCAGACCAGATGGTAATTGTTTTAACAGCTACCCTATCATCGATAGGAGCTGCTGCAGTTCCTGGAGCAGGTCTAATTATGTTAGTCATAGTTCTTGGAGCCATAGGTATTGACCCACAAGGTCTGGCATTAATTATTGCCATCGATAGACCGCTTGACATGTGTAGGACAATTGTAAATGTCACCGGCGATGCAACCGTGGCTAGTGTCGTTGCGTCTAGTGAAGGAGAGAAAATAAAATATATAGAAGAAAATGAGTAGTGTAAATATATACGTAGAAGCAAATCCAAATCCGAACTCACTTAAGTTTGTTGCAGACAGAATGCTTTTATCAAATAACGAAATTAAAGATTATCCAAATGCAAAAAGTGCTATTGAGTCTCCAATTGCTATGGCTTTATTTGAATTTAAATATATTGAACGAGTATTTATTATGAGTAATTTCATAACCATTACAAAAAATGATTTGGTAGACTGGGATGAAGTTAAGCTTGAACTTCGAAACTTTATAAAAAAATTTATCGAAGAAGAAGGAAAAATATTAAATGCCACAACCAACAAAAAAGAAGAGAGTAAGACATTAAAAGATATTGATAAAAAGATAATTCAAATTCTTGAAGAATATATCAAACCAGCAGTTGAACAAGACGGAGGTGCAATTCAATTTGAATCATTTAAAAAAGGTACCGTAAAGGTAGCGTTACAAGGTGCTTGTAGTGGATGTCCATCCTCGATGATAACTCTCAAGTCAGGAATTGAAAAACTATTAAAAAGATTTATTCCGGAAGTTAAAGAAGTTGTAGCTGAAGGGGTTTAACCTATATTTTTACGTACCAACTTGTTGTGCTATCAGGATTATCCTTTAATTCTATCCCCTTATTGATAAGGTCATCTCTAATCTTATCTGATAGTTTAAAGTCCTTTTCTTTCCTAGCATTATTTCTCTCTTCAATTTTAGATAAAATGAAATCCTCTGAAATATCTTTAGATTTTAACAACAAATTATTTAAACTAATAATAAAATCTGTTCTATTCTCTTGAAATAAACCTAATATTCCTCCGTACAAGTTAAAGAATTCAAGAAAATGGATTGAAAAATATTTTATTTCTGAATTTAATTTTTTGTTTAATGCCAATAGGTTGAACTTTTTCACTATATCAAATATTACAGAAAAGGCACCTGGAGTATTAAAATCATTATTTATGTAAGAATCTATTTCTTCTTTTTTAAGAGTGAAATAATTATCATACTCTTTTACATAAGCAGTATCCAACTCTGAATTATTTATCTCAGATGAAAGTTTAAGAGAGGAATATATTTTAAAAAGATTATTAATTGTCTGGTTAATAATTTTATCATTAAAATTTAAAATTGATCTATAATGGACACTAAGTATTAAAAACTTAAAAATCTCCGCTCCTTTATCTTCAATAAAATCTCTTGCTTTTATAATATTTCCTAAAGATTTTGACATCTTCTGATTATCAAAATTTATTAGATTATTATGGACCCAAAAATTTGAATATTTATCAGAAAAATTTGATTCTGATTGAGCAATTTCATTTTCGTGGTGGGGAAATAGTAAATCGGCACCTCCACCATGGATATCTATTTTAGGCCCTAAAATTGAACTGCACATAGCTGAACACTCAATATGCCAACCAGGTCTCCCATACCCCCAAGGAGAATTCCAACCTGGCTCTTTATCTTTATAGGGTTTCCATAAAACAAAATCCATTGGATTTTTTTTATTAGTATTAACCTCAACCCTATGACCAGCCAGAAGATCTTCTGGTTTTTTACCAGAAAGTTTACCATAACTACTGAATTTGTCAATTGAAAAAAATACAGACCCCTCAGATGAATAAGCAGTTTTTTTTTCAATTAATGCTTGTATGAATTTTATAATGTCATCAATATGTTCAGTACATTTTGGTGTTTTAGTTGGCCTTTTAATTTTAAGTGAATCATAATCTTTCTTAAATTCATCTATATACTTTTCTGATACTTCTTTTATTGATTTATTTTCCTGATGTGATTTATTTATAATTTTATCATCAATGTCAGTGTAGTTATAAACATACTCAACCTCGTAACCTCTATGTTCTAACCAGTTCCGTAGAAAATTAAAAAAAATAGGACCCCTAAAGTTTCCAACATGTAATAGATCATAGACAGTAGGGCCACACACATACATCAGAACCTTGTCTTTATTAATAGGCTTAAAGACTTGTTTCTTTTTACCTAATGAATTAAAAATTTTAAGTGAGTTTGTTTTCAAGTAAAGAGATTTATATAACAAAATTTGACTTTTTTCTAAAAAAAGTTAAGTTTGCATACTAATTTAAATGGAAGCGGGGACATTTGTCCCCATTTTTTTTGAAAAATATTATGGATACAAGAGTACTAATACAAACTTTTACAGAATTTGCTAAACAAAAAAACGTTGATAGGCCCACAATGATAAGAATATTGCAAGATGTTTTTAGGGCTATGATAAAGAAGAAATTTGAATTTGACGAAAACTTTGATATTGTAATTAATGCTGACAAAGGAGATCTAGAAATTATGAGATTTAGAGAAATTGTTGATGACAACTCTGAAGATATTTGGGACTTTGATAAAATTACTCTTTCAGATGCCAAGAAAATAGAAGAAGATTTTGAAATAGGAGACGAGGTTGCTGAAGAAATCAAAATCGAAGATTTTGGCAGAAGAGCTGTAATTCTAGCTAAGCAAACACTTATACAAAGAGTTAAGGATTTAGAGAAAGAAGTTATAATTAATAAATATGAAGATCTTGTAGGTGAAGTTATAACTGGAGAAATATATCAAACATTAAGTAGAGAGGTTCTATTAGTTGATGTGGAGGGAAACGAAATATCTCTACCTCGATCTGAACAGATATACAAAGACAAATACAGAAAAGGAGATGCCTTGAGAGGAGTAGTAACCAGTGTCGAAATGTTTAGGGGAAATCCTAAAATAACATTATCAAGAACTAGCCCACTTTTTCTTGAAAAATTATTTGAGAACGAAGTTCCTGAAATTTCAGATGGATTGATTACTATAAAAAAAGCTGTGAGACAACCCGGCGAAAGAGCCAAAATTTGTGTAGAATCCTATGACGACAGGATTGATCCTGTTGGTGCCTGTGTAGGTATGAACGGCTCAAGAATTCACTCAATTGTTAGAGAGTTGCAAAATGAAAATATTGATGTTATAAATTTCACTGATAACCAAGAGCTTTACATAACAAGAGCACTCAGTCCTGCAAAAATAACAAGTATGAAAGTTGATAATGAAGAAAAAAGAGTTTCAGTCTATCTAAAACCAGACCAGGTATCGCTAGCAATAGGGAAAGGGGGGCAAAATATAAAATTAGCAAGTAGGTTACTAGATATGGAGATTGATGTTTTTAGAGAGTTAGATGAGTCTCAGGAAGAAGATGTCGATTTAGATGAATTCTCTGATGAAATAGAAAATTGGATAATTGATGAATTAAAAAGAATAGGCCTTGATACAGCTAAAGCTGTTTTAAATCTTGACAAAAGTGAACTAGTGAAAAGGGCTGATTTAGAAGAAAATACTGTAGAGGAAGTTATCAATACACTGAAAAAAGAATTTGAGTAATAATTAAACATGTCTAAACAAATTAGATTAGGCCAGGTAGCCAGAAAATTAAATGTAGGAAGGAATACTATCATAGAATTTCTCCATAATAAGGGGTTTGAAATCGATTCTAATCCTAACACAAAAATTAATGAAGAACTTTTTTCATTACTAGAGAGTGCATTTCAAGATTCTGCAGTTGAAAAAAAAGTTGCCTCAAATATTAAAATAGGCATTGAAGAGAAGAAATCTTTCTTAGAAAAAGTTGATAATATTGATAATAAAGAAACTGATAATGTAAAGAAAGAAGAGAAAAAAGAAGAGAAAAAAGAAGAGAAAAAAGAGGTCAGTAAGATCAAAATAATTAAAAAAATCGATCTTGGAGATACTAAAAATAGAGTTGCATCATCTGATCAGTCTAAGAAGAAAAAAAGACCTAGAAAAAGAATTATAGCAAAAAAAAATAATGATACTAAAAAAGTTAACCAAGAAGATCAAGATAAAAAAAATAAGGAAATTCAAAATAAGATTAAATCTACCCTTGCAAAATTAAGTGGAACAAAAGATTCTGATACCAAGAGATCAAAATATAGAAAAGAAAAAAGATCACAACATGCAGAAGCCATAGAAGAGGAAAAAATAAAACTTGAAGAGGAATCAAAGGTATTAAAAGTAACTGAATTTATTTCAGCTAACGACCTAGCTAAATTAATGGATGTTAGTGTTAATGATGTAATATCAAAATATCTAGAGATTGGGATGTTTGTTTCCATCAATCAAAGACTTGATGCAGAGACCATGACAATAATTGCAGAAGAATTTGGATATAAGGTTGAATTCACAACTTCAGAAGAAGAAGAAATAGTTGTTACTGAAGTGCCAGATAAAGAGGATGATTTAGAAGGGAGAGCTCCTATAGTTACAATAATGGGGCACGTAGATCATGGTAAAACATCGTTATTAGATTACATCAGAGAATCAAAAGTTACAGAAGATGAGGCAGGTGGAATAACACAACATATTGGGGCTTACGATGTCAAAACAGATAGTGGACAGAAAATAGCATTTCTTGATACGCCTGGTCACGAGGCCTTTACTGCAATGAGAGCAAGAGGAGCAAAAATTACTGATTTAGTAGTAATTGTTATAGCTGCAGACTCAACAGTAATGCCACAGACAAAAGAAGCAATCAACCACAGTAAAGTTGCAGAGGTTCCGATAGTATTTGCTATAAATAAAATTGATACCCCAAACGCAAACGTTAATAAGATTAAAGAAGATCTATCTAAAATTGATATATTAGTTGAAGATTGGGGAGGTAAGTATCAGTGTCAAGAAGTATCTGCTAAAACTGGTGAAGGTGTTGAGGAATTACTTGAAAAAGTATTGTTAGAAGCAGAGTTACTTGAATTAAAAGCAAATCCTGATAAAAAAGCTGTTGGGACAGTTATAGAGTCTGAGCTTGATAAAGGAAGAGGATATCTTACTACAATAATGGTACAAGGAGGGACATTGAATATAGGAGATATAGTTTTAGCAGGATCTCAATATGGAAAAGTAAAAGCTTTATTTGACCATAGAGGTGTAGAGAAAAAAACAGTAGAACCGGCAACACCAATTCTAATGCTTGGTCTTAACGGAGCACCCCAAGCAGGTGATAAATTTAATGTCTTTGATACGGACAAAGAGGCCAGAGAAATTGCTACAAAAAGAGAGCAGTTAATAAGAGAACAAAAACTTAGAACAAAAAAACATGTAACTCTAGACGAAATTGGAAGAAGACTTGCTCTAGGTAGCTTTAAAGAGTTAAATATCATATTAAAAGGTGATGTAGATGGATCAATTGAGGCTTTATCTGATTCAATGGAAAAGCTTTCCTCAGAAGAAATATCTGTAAATATAATACACAGAGGTGTTGGTCAAATTACAGAGTCTGATGTTCTTCTTGCCTCAGCCTCAGATGCAATCATTATAGGTTTTCAAGTGCGGCCATCTCAAAGTGCTAGGTCACTTGCAGAAAAAGAAGGTATTGATATAAGGCTATACTCTATTATTTATGAGGCTATAAATGAAATTAAAAGTGCTATGGAGGGTATGTTAGAACCAACAGAGGAAGAATCCATTGTAGGAAATGTTGAAATAAGAGAAACATATAAAATATCTAAGATAGGTACTATAGCAGGTTGTTATGTTACAAATGGAAATATTCTAAGAAAAAATAAGATAAGACTTATCAGGGATGGAATAGTTGTATATACTGGAAAAATTAAACAACTTAAAAGGTTCAAAGACGATGTAAACGAAGTTAAAAATGGTTATGAGTGTGGTTTAAGTATCGCTGACTATAATGATATTAAGGTGGGAGATATAATAGAATCATTTGAAATTAAAGAAATCAAAAGAAAACTTTAAATTTGTATTATGCCAAAAAGAGAAAAAACAAAATATACATTAAAAGAATTAAAGGAATTTGAGAAACTTATTTTAGAGAAAAGGGATAATGCACAGGGTGAACTTGATTTTATTAAAGAGTCACTAGTAAGGAAAAATCTATCTGGAACAGATTCCACACAAGGGGCACTTAAGACTCTTGAGGATGGGGCAGATACAATGGAAAAAGAAAGTTTAAGCCAACTTGCAGGAAGACAGCAAACATTTATAAATAACCTTGAAAAAGCATTAATTAGAATCAAAAATGGAACTTACGGTATTTGTAAAGACACTGGAAAATTAATAGATAAAAAAAGGTTAAGAGCAGTCCCCCATGCAACACAATCTATAGAAGCTAAATTAAATAGAGGTTAACTTGAGTTTTCTTGAATCAGGTATAGAGTCCCTCATTTTTTGTTCCCCAAAGCCAATTAAAATAGAAGAAATTATTAAGGTTTTTGCAGAAGCAAAAAATAAGAATTATGATGAAAAAAAAATAAAAAAAACTTTATCTGAATTAATTGCTAAATACAAGGACTCTTCATTTCCATTTCAAATAATCGAGTCCGGGGGAGGATTTCAGTTTTTAACAAAAAATGAGTTTTCTGATCTAAATGAGACGCTCCTAAAGCAGCAATCTAAAAGAAGGTTATCAGTATCAGCTCTAGAGACACTATCTATTATAGCTTACAAACAGCCCGTCACAAAATCAGAAATTGAAAAAATAAGAGGAGTTAACTGTGACTATACCATACAAAAGCTTTTAGATAAAGAATTAATTATTATAAAGGGAAAGTCTGATAAGGTAGGAAGACCCTTAATATATATAACTAGTGAAATGTTTATGGATTACTTTGGAATAAATAATTTAGATCAACTACCCACAATTAAAGATTTTAAAAAAGAAGAAAATTCCATAGGAGATGAGGAAGAAGTCTGAATCTTCAGAGGTTAGAATAAATAAATTTATCTCCCAATCAGGAATATGTTCAAGAAGAGAAGCCGATAATCTAATTAAAAGGGGATTAGTTAGAATAAATGGGAAAAGCTGTAAAACACTTGGTCAAAAAATCCAGACCGATGATAAAGTTGAGGTTAACGGAAAAGAAATAAAGCCAGAAAAAAAATCTTATATATTATTAAATAAACCAAAAGATTTCATAACAACAAAAAAGGACACTCACGGAAGAAGAACGGTTTTTGATTTATTAAAAGGCATTAAAGAAAGAGTATTTTATGTTGGAAGATTAGATAGAAATACTACAGGGTTATTACTTTTTACTAATGACGGTGATATGACAAAAAAATTGAACCACCCTTCTCAAAAAATAAAAAAAATATATAGTGTTACCCTCGATAAAGATTTAGATAATGAAAATTTAAAAAAAATAATTGATGGACTAGATATTGAAAACGAGAAAATTATAGTTGATAACATAAATGTTTTAAATTCAAGAAAAGAAATTGGAATTGAAATACAAACTGGAAAAAACAGAATTATTAAAAAAATTTTTGAGAGCCTTGGTTTCAAAATTAAAAAACTAGATAGAGTTACTTTTGGTCCACTAACTAAAAAAGATTTACCTAGAGGCAAGTGGAGAAGATTATCTAGTACTGAAATAAGGAATTTAAAATTTTTCAATAGATCATGAAAATTTCAATTTTTAATAATAAAAATAAAGGATCTAAAAACTTAGCTTTATTATTTATAAATAAAATTCAAGAGGTCCTCTTAAAGAAAAATAATTGTGTTATCTCCTTAGCAACAGGACAGTCTCCAATAATTTTTTATGAGGAATTAATTAAAATAATTAAGTCTAAAAAAATAAGTTTTAAAAATATTATAATTTTTAATTTAGATGAATTTATTGATATACACCCTAATTCTATATACAGCTATAATTATTATATACGTAAACATCTATTGAATCATATTATTATAAATGAAGAAAATATTAATCTTCTTTCAGGTAAAAGGAAAAATATAAAAGAGTACTGTGAGTTAATTGAAAATAAAATTAAAAGCTTTGGCGGTATAGATATTCAAATACTAGGAATAGGTATGAATGGTCATATAGGTTTTAATGAGCCTGGATCTAAAAAAAGTTCTTTGACAAGAAAAGTTAAAATTAGTAATAACTCAATATCAGTTTTATCTAAGGATTTTAAAAAATCAGATGATGTACCAAAAGAGGCTATCACGTTAGGTATAAATACAATTCTATCAGCAAAAAATATATACCTAATGGCTTGGGGTTTAAATAAATCTCTAATTATTAAAAAGGCATTAGAGGGAAGTATTGATACAGCTTGCCCTGCTTCATTTCTTCAATTACACAATAACACTGAATTTTTTATTGATAAAAATGCCTCTAGTAGATTAGAGATTAAACCTAAAAATTAATTGACATTGAAAAAAATCTAATAATAATAACTCCTAGCCCAATTAGAAAAATCCCTATCAATGCTGGTAAATCTAAATTTTGACCATACCTAAAATAACCAACAATACATATTAATAAAATTCCTAAACCACTCCATATAGCATAGGTTAAACCTATTGATAGCTCCCTTAATGTTATAGATAAAAAATAAAATGAAACACTATAACTTAATAATACAATTAAAGATGGATAAAACTTGGTAAAACCTTCACTGTCTTTCAGAGCAGATGTGCCCAAAACTTCAAAAACTATAGCAAGAAATAGAAAAAACCATTTCATAGATTAAAGTGGTGCTGGGCGGATTCGAACCACCGACTCACGGATTTTCAGTCCGATGCTCTACCAACTGAGCTACAGCACCTGATTAACCAGATGCAAACCTAAATAAATAAAGATATCTACCAAAATTATTATTTTTGAAATAATCTCGTATCAATTATTATATTTATAAGAAATGTATTTAAAATTTAAAAATTTATCTCAAGATGCAAGATGCTGGATTTACATATTAAAAAGTCCATTGAAAAAGGCTCTGGTTAAAGAGTTAAATTTTGAGTTAAAAAAAATATGTGAGAATTGGATATCACACGGAAAAAATATTAACTCAAATTATAATATTATTGATAAACAATTTATTATACTTTTTGCTGAAGAAAATGAAGTAAGTGGCT
>CERS01316480.1_pt1 | contig 14997 bp, 13 predicted proteins | sample 356251 | NCBI WGS metagenome assembly CERS01 (sample SAMEA2621020, study PRJEB7988) | marine metagenome | isolation source: saline water (ENVO:00002010), including
CACAACCTTCAACTTTGGATATTCTCTCACCACATCCTGGACAAGGCTTTGTTTGCTCACGAATCAAATCGGCGGTTTTAACTTGGTCAGGGTCACATTGATGAAACTGAATCTCTCCATGCTCACCAATAAATTCAACACATTTTGAACAAGAATACTGTTCACATACTCCACACTTGTAGTTTGTAGATAGAAATCCCCGACAATTTTCGGCTGGACATGCCATAATAAATTTTTTCTTTTCACCTTTACCCCCTTTAATTTTGTTAATCTCTCTGCGCAATGAGTCTTTCTCTATTTCTATCTGCTTAATTTGCTTACGCAACTGTCTCTGATCTTCAGCTAATTTAGCAATTTTTTCAGTATGACTACGAGTTTCACGTATTCTAGAAGCGGCTTCCATAGTATCTGGAAGCATTGCTAGCTGTCTCTCAAGCAATAGTTTCTTCCGATGAGTTCGGTAATCTTTATCATACCAATTTTTATTTAACTGTTCAACCACAAAGCGATAATCCCAGCCTTTTTTACATTTCATACAGTGAGGGTCACTAGCAGTAGTTAATAAATATTGACGTATACATTGCTTACAAGCAGAATAACCACACTCTAGATTATTGCATAGAATATTCGCACGTGTTTGCGCAGTATATGATTCACAACAAATAGGACACTGAGTCATCGTTCTATTTAAAGTTGAGAAAAATAGATTCAATTTTTGAAAGTATTCTAGTAAGAGTATTATATCGCGTAGAGCTTATAATGTAAATATATATAAAAACAAACAGCAAAAAATAAGAAGTTACCAACAACTAATAACATAGGATTAATAAATCGTAAATAATATGATACTACTAATGCTATGATAGTAAGTACAGTACCATATACAGCATGAGATATAAAATCTGGAAGTATATTTTTATTATATTTAGAAGCAATATATAGTAGATAAAATAGTAAGCTTGGAGCACCCCATAAGAAGGCCGCAATTCTAATATAATTCATATTTTTATAATGACTGGATATATATGATATTATTCCAGAAAAAATACCTCCATACAAAATATCAGTAATTATGGTCATTATACTATAATTTAATATTTTAATTTAGCAACCCATCCATTCACATCGGGTAGACGTATCCATTTTTTTAAGCGGATAACGTATATTAGGACATTTTGACCAAAGATATCCATCTTTTATAAAGGTTTGTTTAGTTAAATTTGGACTACATTGAATATTAACCATAGTAGTTGGTATATCTCTAATAATATCTCTTCCATATAAATAATAATCTTTTTGTAAACGATTAAATAGTTCTTGCTCTGTAATATTTAAGCCCTTAGCAATAGTATAAAAATAATCATTCTTTAATCCAGAAATGGTATGTTTATAGGTAGAAAGATTATGAAACATTAATTTTGCATCTGGTGTAATAAAACGCTGTTCACATCCCAAAAATATTACAGCAGCCATACTTAATGCATTATGAGTAATACATGAAATATTATAATTTTGGATTTGTGATAGAATATAATTTCCTGACTCAACATATCCTCCATCACTATGTATATATAGATATTTATTATCAGGTTGACGATTAATTTCTATACTAATATCATTAGCTATATCATTATTAATATCTCCATATAATGGTATTACCTGGTCATTAGTTAAATATATGGTGTCTAGAGCCGTATAAAAATAAAAAACCATACTAAATAAATTCATATAATAAATAATAATCCCATCTTTTTATATGAGTGCAGAATTAGGTATGATTGCAGTTCTAATTACTACATGTGCATCAGCTATTGTGGCTGTAATCTCTCAAATACAGCATAGTCGTTGTGAAAAAATTAAAATGTGCTGCGGAATATTTGAATGTAGTAGAAAAGTTCCGGATGTTCAAGAGCCTACTGTAGAATTACATCCTGATGGTATACAACCAGATGGTATACAACCAGATGGTATACAACCAGATGGTATAAAACCGAATGGTATACAAAATGAAATAATTCATCATAAATAATGATGACTTAAATATTAATCCTTTTTCAATATATGAGCACAGCGAATTATAACATAGATGATTATAGCATAGAAGAATTAATGAAAATATTTAATATAAACGCGCTTACAAAAGAAAGCATAGAACAAAATATCCATGATTATATGAAATCAGTAAATACTAAACAAGAGCAACAATTTATAGAAAAAGCTAAACAAAAATTATTTAATTCCCTCTCCCATACAGTTATGTTAAGTAGAAATAATACTCCTGTAGTAACAATTAAAGACCAAGAAGAGAGCGCAGATACACTAAATCCCGTCTATAGAAATATAGTTACACGAATAATAAATGTAGATAGTAAATTTAGGTCAAATACATTACCATTAAGTAATGAAAAACCAGATGATTATAATGTTCCAGTATCTGTAACTACTACTAATGCTTGTTTATTTAAACTAACTAGCTCAACAAATTATGTTGCACTATTTACAGACCAATTAAGTGATATATTAAGTTTACAACTAATTAATTATTCAATACCGTATACATGGTATAATATAGATACGACTTATTTTAATAATTTTTTTAAACTTAAAACAAAAGCACAAGACTCATTACAATTAATTACAATAGATTCAGGAAATTATAATTTATATGGTAGTAATATTATATATGATACAATAAATGAAAAATTAAAAACTATTCGCAGTGTTAAAACCACTAACTCAATGATTACATTTAGTTACAATACAATTACAGCAAAAACAGAGATCCATATATATAAACAGTTATCTAATACAGATGATTTTTATTATCATTTTATCTGGTTTGATAAAACAAATTTAAATGTTAAATCAAATAATACATTAGGATACAAATTAGGATTTAGACAATTTGAAACACGATTTAGTTCTAGAAATACAACTATAAGTAATGAACTATATAAACATATATATTTACAATTAAAACCAATCACTTATTCTCCATTATTACAAGATGCAATTATGATGGAACCAATAAAAAAAGAACTGGAGCCTTATTCTGATTGTAGTGGTAAAATTTATTATACAAATAACATGATTGATTTATATATTACAAAATCTAATCAATTTAACATTACGTATAATAAAGATCTAATATACACATTATCTTCTGATAGTTCTCTTGCTGTGTATTTTAATTATATAAGCACTGGAGACAATACAGATAGTAGTTTAAATCCAACATCATGGATAGCTACATCTGGAGAGCATCTTATCAATCAAACATTATATACACAATTAAAAAATGTCAACTTTCAACTTACACCTTATTTATATAGTAGTTATACAAGTGAAGCTAATGCAGATTTAACCTTGACTAAATATTTATTATTAGGCATAGATGATTATCAAAATAATCGGATTAATAGTGGTTTAGTAAGCATAGAGTCAGTAGAATCATATATTGATGTTAAAAAACTAGATACAACACAGTTAAAAGTAGATAATTGTCAATTTGCAGATACTATAAACTATTCAAGACAGTATACAAATAAATTAGAATATGGACTGCAAACAACTACAAATGCGACTTTACAGACAATAAATGCTCTTGAAAAAAGTAAGAATAAAGTACAATATTCGTCAAAATCTCCCACAGTAGATGTTTTTGCTGTGATTAAAATCCCCTTAGATAATACATTAAACTGGGGGCAGTTAATAACCGATGATAATATATTTCAGAATCATTATATAAGAAAATATTTTGGACCGGTTTCATTAAATAGTTTTAAGGTAAGTCTGTATACAGAAGATGGATTTATTGTTAATTTAAATGATAGTAATTGGAATTTTTCCATACTATGCAAACAATTATATAAATATTAATATATTAATTATGTTATGTTAAGTTCTATACGTCCATTTAATAATAAAGGATATAGACAAAAATGTCTTGATTATTTACCATTAATTAGGAATATAATTATTCCTCCATTAAATACAACTTCAGAATTTGAAACAGTATTTATTGATTTTCGCTGGTTACCACATATTGAATATTTAGTACGAAATACAATTATTAAATTACCTAATTGGCGACATACAATCGTATGTGGCAATCATAATATAGAACAAATCATCCATATGTGTGAAAATATATCTTTTCATATCAATATAATTCATTTAGATATAAATGAATGTTCTATTCAAGAGTATTCTAACTTACTACTTAGTACAGATTTTTGGGACAAGCTAACTGGTAAAAAAATATTACTTTATCAAGAAGATACCTTCTTATTTCATGGAAATATAGAACCCTTTTTAAAATATGATTATATAGGTGCACCCTGGCCACATGATTTTTTATATGAGGTTGGTAATGGAGGGTTTTCTTTACGCACTCGTGAAATACTAATAACAATACTAGAAAAATTTAAACCACAAAATAAATTGGAATTAAATGAAGATATTTTTTTTTGTAAAAATATGTTCCAGTCTAAAATAGGTCTTATTGCACCAAAACATATTGCATTGCAATTTGCAGAAGAATATATTATAGGAAATAATCCTTTAGGAGGGCATAAATTTTATTATGATGAATTCTCACCAGTACCATCTTATAAGTGTCTTTCATTTAATACAAAGTCACAAAATAAACTACTACAATATGGAGTACAACATCATGTATTTAATCAATGTTCAGAAAAAGTACAATTAAATTATAATTTAAATACTATATTATCTAAAGGAGTTCAATGGATTGCTCTAATTGATAATAAAGTTACCTGGACTAAGTCTATAATACATCGGTTAACAGATTGTTTATGTATTATAAATATATCAAAATATGCGAGTCCTAGTAAAATAACTAATATTGTGCCAGAATATACCATAAGATATCCTAAAACAGAACAAGAGCTACGATTAGTATATGATTTTATGTTAAAAAAAATAAATAATCTTATATAACATCTTCAGCATAATCGGAGATAACTGGTTTAACTGGTTTTATCGGTTTAACTACCTCTTCTATATCATCAAGATAATGTTGCTTAACCTCTTTGGTAATATCTTGCTTTATTTTTTCTAATGAGGAAGGAAGTTGGGTTAATTTTTCATCAATAGTAAATAATAATTTATTTTTTTCTAATTCTTGTGTAATTTGTTCTAATTTATTGGAAAATACCGATAAATTAGTATCTATAGTATAGGCTATTTTACCTTCTAATAGATCTACTTTTTCTGATAATGCTTGTTCAGATTGTTTTAAATTCTCAATGATTTGATTCTGAGAAACTATCTGTGAATGTAATTCTTGTATATGGCTAATAATTGTATGTTGTGAATGATTGGATTGTATTCTCGGTCTATTTCTTGGGGAACGATAATTTCTCATATATTAGTTAATATATTAAGTATTTAATATCTATATTTAAATTAATGTACTGGTTTTATTGGGAAGATAATGGACAAACACCTGAAATTATTATTAAGATAATTCATCTAATTAAAAAGTATTTAACCAATTATGTAATCGTAAATAACAAAACAATACATAAATATATTTCAGTTGTAGATACTTCCCATTTAAAATATATTGCACAAAAGGTAGATTATTATAGGGCAAAATTATTATATACATATGGAGGAATATGGTTGGATATGGATACGATTATTTTAGATAATCTAGATTATTTATATAAAGAATTACAAAAGTCAGATAAAGAAGTTATGATATCTATATCTGAATTAACTAGTAGCCTACCAAATGTTTGTTTACAATATTTAATATCAAAACCTAAAAGTACAATATTTAAACTATGGTATGAATCTATGGAAACAGTTATTTTAGACAAACAAAATATTCCCTATTTATTTTTTGGATATCAGTTAGCAACAATTATAAATGAGCATCATTTAGTAGATACGATATTACCTTTTCCTAATAATATAACATTTCGTTTTGGAGGAAGAAATTATCAAAAATATTATAGTACAGATCCTATATTTATAAAAAAGACTATAGATAAAATAAAGCAAAATAATTATAAATTAATTATTTTATATGGAGGAATGGGAATGTATAATCATAAGATAAATACAAATAGTATGTTATTTGAAATGTTCAAATATGCTAATAATAAATAATAAAAATATAATTATTATTTATTATGATTGGTATAATAGGATTAGGATTTGTAGGTTCAGCTTTATTAAAAAGCTTTCAATTAAAAAAAGTTGATGTTAAGGGGTATGATAAATATAAAAATGGTGGTATAGGAAGGTTTGAAGATATACTGTCTAGTAAAATTTGTTTTTTATGTTTACCCACATTATTTAATGAAGACACTAATGAATATGATAAAACAGCTATATATGAAACCTGTGAATTATTAAAACAAGCAGATTATCATGGAGTAGTAGTTATAAAATCTACAATAGAACCTGAAACAACAAGCCATCTATCACAAACATATCCTTCATTAAAGATATGTCATAATCCCGAATTTTTAACTGCCAGAACTGCATTTAATGATTTTCATAACCAAACTCATATTGTTTTAGGAAAAGGACCTAATTGTCATGATAATGATATGAAGAGACTTCATGATTTTTATCATATCCACTATCCTAAGGCAGAAATAAGTTTGTGTAATTCAATAGAAAGTGAATCTATGAAAATAATGTGTAATTCATTTTATGCGAGTAAAATTATGTTATTTAATGAATATTATCTATCTTGTCAAAAAAATGGGTCAGATTTTAATCGTATACGTGAATTAATGTTAAAAAATGGATGGATAAACCCAATGCATACAGAAGTTCCAGGCACAGATGGTCAATTAGGCTATGGAGGTGCGTGTTTTCCTAAGGATACAAAAGCACTCTATAATTATATTGCAAGTCTGGAATCTGAAAATAGTGTTTTAAAGAATGTTATTGAGATGAATAGTAGAGTAAGAGAAGATTAATTATCAAATAATAGTAATTTATCAATAATATAGTCTTGTTCTAGTTTAGATAATTCTCCATAGCAAGGTAAATTAAATACTCTATCACATATACTATCTGTAACTGGTAGATTAGTAATATCAATATAAGGCTTAAAACATTCTTGTTTATGTAGAGGGGCAGGATAAAATATTGCTACATTTATATTATTTTGTTTTAAATAAGCAACTACACTATCTCTTATCTCTTTATTTTTAGCTAGAATAGAATATTGTGCCCATACACTAGTATATTCTGATTTAATAGAAGGAAATGTAAATCCATGTTTAGTTAATGATTGTAATTTTTCTGTATAATAAGTAGCGCATTGATTTCTTTGTTTAATTGTATCATCAAAATAGTCTAACTTTTTTAATAAAATACTCGCTTGTACTGTATCTAAACGAGCATTTAATCCAATATATTTATGATGAAAACGCTTTACCCCACCATGATTTTTAATTGCGCGTAATTTAGCAGCTAACTCATCATCATTTGTAAAACAAGCACCTCCATCACCATAACATCCTAGTGGCTTGGAAGGGAAAAAACTGGTGGTTCCAATTGTTGTTACAGAGCCACTTTTTTTTCCCTTATAAGTAGCACCAAAGCTTTGTGCTCCATCTTCAATGACCGGAATATTATGCTTGTTTGCAATATGATTAATAATATCATAATCAGGCATATATCCATATAAACTAACTACAATAATTGCCTTTGTTTTATTTGTAATTTTCTCTTCTAGTTTAGATGGATCTAGATTAAATGTGTCTTCTTCTATATCGACAAACACTGGTTTTGCACCAACTAGAGGAATTACCTCTGCAGTACTAATCCATGAATGTGCAACGGTAATAACCTCATCTTCATGTCCAACATCTAAGGCTAAAAGAGCTATTTTAAGAGCATCTGTCCCATTAGAGACAGCAATTGCGTGTTTTACTTTAACATATTGTTCTAACTGTCTTTCAAGCAGTTTTACCTCAGGACCATTAATAAATAGTCCGTGATTAAGAACAGTTTGTATAGCATTATCAAGACTTTCTTTATGTGATTGATATTCTCTTTTAGGATCATACATTTGAATAGTATCCATATTATGTACTATAGATTATATTTAAGTATTGTATATATATTTTAGTATTATATATATATAATTTAACTATTATATATATTATATGAAATTAGGATTAATTGGTGGTGGATATTGGGGTAAAAATCTTATCCGTGAATTTAATAATACTGGTGTTTTAGATACCATATGTGATATTAATCCTGAAGCTCTTAAAAAATATAACCAAGATTATCCTCATATAACAACAACTACCGAATGGAATAATATATTAATAAATACTAACATTACAGCAGTATGTATTGCATTACCTGCAGAAATGCATTATACTTTTGCTAAATCAGCTTTATTAGCAGATAAAGATGTGTATGTTGAAAAACCAATTACATTAGATATAAATGAAGCAGAAGAGTTGATTGAACTAGCAAAAAAACATAGTAAAATTTTGATGGTTGGCCACCTTTTACATTATCACCCAGCAATAATTAAAATAAAATCAATGATAAAGGAAGGAAAACTAGGTAAAATTAAAAATATTGTAGCAAACAGATTAAGTTTAGGCATTTTTAGAAAACATGAAAATGTTCTTTGGTCTTTTGCTCCTCATGATATTTCAGTTATATTAAGTTTAGTTGATGAAATGCCTACATCTGTAATTTGTCAAGGAAAAGACCATATTAATAAAGGCATTCATGATGTAACTAATTCTATTTTAAAGTTTAAAGATGCTTATGTTAATATTAATGTCAATTGGTTGAACCCATATAAAGAACAAAAAATGTCTATTATTGGAGAGAAAGGCATGATTATTTTTGATGATGTATCTAAAGATAATAAAATAACTTATTTTCCAGAATATATTCAGTATAGTGGAGATATAAATTCTACTCCATCTCCAATTAAAAATAATGGTCAAAATATAGAACTAGAATTAAGTAAATCGCCTTTATTAATTGAATGTGAACATTTTGTAGACTGTTGTCTAGAGAGAAAAATACCTATAACAAATGGTGAAGAAGGGCAACGTGTATTAACAGTATTAGATTCTTTACAGAAAAGTTTAGTAGAAAATAAAGAAATACAATTGACCAATAAATTACTTACACTACCCACATCACATTTTTTTGCACATGAAACCGCTATAGTAGATGAAGGTGCTATTATAGGAAAAGGTACTAAAGTATGGCATTATAGTCATATATGTAAAGGAGCAAAGATTGGAGAGAATTGCAATATAGGTCAAAATGTTTTTATTGCAGATGGGGCAGTTATTGGAGATAATTGTAAAGTTCAAAATAATGTTAGTATTTATGCAGGTGTAGAGGCTGAAGATTATGTATTCTTTGGTCCCAGTTGTGTATTAACAAATGATATTAATCCCCGGGGAATGCATAGTAAAGGAGGGAAATATATAAAAACAAAGTTAGAAACAGGGGTAACATTAGGAGCAAATTGTACAATTGTTTGTGGAAATACAGTAGGTAAACATGCATTGATAGGTGCAGGGGCAGTTATTACCAAAAATGTGGATGATTTTAGTATAATGGTTGGGAATCCTGGAAAGAAAATTGGAGAGATAGATGTAAAGGGTAACAGAAAGATATATTAAATTTTAATTATATTAATATTTAATATATGAAAATACTTAGTATAGTAGGAACTAGACCTCAATTTTTAAAATTAGCTCCTCTTTCAAGAAATATTGAAAATAAAGGTATAAATCATATTATTGTTCATACCGGACAACATTATGATAAAGAAATGTCTGGAGATATATTTAAAATATTAGAATTACCTAAACCTAATTATTTATTAGATAAACGGGGAACCACTCACGCAGAGATTACAGGTAATATGATGATAGAAATAGAAAAAATACTATTAGATGAAAACCCGGATAAAGTTATAGTATATGGCGATTGTGATACTACTATTGCTGGGGCGTTAGTAGCTAAAAAACTAGAAATATTTTTAATTCATATAGAATCCGGTATGCGCAGTTATAATAAAAATATGCCTGAAGAAATTAATAGAGTTATGACTGACCATATCTCAGATATGTTATTATGTTCTACCCCAGATTCAGTAGAAAATTTAAATCGGGAAAATATTAAAGAAAATGTACATTTCGTGGGTAATTTACAGTTAGACTTGTTACAGATGACTATAGAAAAGTATAATTGTAAAGATATCTTAGTAAATAATCAATTACAAGAGGATGAATTTGTCTTGATGACAATTCATCGTCATTATAACACTAATAAGGAAGTTTTAACAAAAATATTTTTAGAATTAGGACAATTAGGTATTACTATTCTTTTTCCTATTCACCCAAGAACAAGAAATATAATTAATAGTGAAAATATTATGCTACCAGATAATATTAAATTAATAAACCCAGTTAATTATTTAGATATGACAATTTTAGAAAGATATTGTAAATATATTATTACTGACTCGGGTGGAGTTCAACCTGAAGCTTGGTATTTAGGTAAACGATGTATTGTGATGAGGAGTGAAACTGAATGGATAGAACCTCTAGATAATGGAAATAACGTGTTGTATGATTATGAAACAGATTTATTGAAGTTTATAAATGAATTCTTAGAAAAATCAGTTGGTAAAATAAATTGTAGTCATAATGTTAGTAAAAATATCATAAATATAATTACTATTTAAAATACGATAATTTAAAGTTAAATAAACCTATTTAATTATCTTTTATAAATTTAATCACTATTGTAATGGAAATAAAAGATTTAATTAGATCAATTAGTTTAGAAATTAATGATAATTTTTATCTACAAAAGACATCACCTGACGGATGGTGTTTTTTAGTACTTTCGTTTGTTAATATTAACCTTACTGAAAATATTAATAAATATTATAATAATATAAAATAAATTACACGAATTATCAGGATTTAACGAGTCAATATCACTGAATGTATGAATTACATTGTATTGTTTATTATCAAGATCATATATGGCTATTTCATTAGATTTAATTAGATTAGATTAGATTAGATTTTATATGATATATACTCCACCTATACATTTTTTCCCATTCAATGAAGAAAGATAGTGATCTCCTAATGCCACTTGATTAAATTCACCATTAAATTTACCAGATGTCCATCCGATCCCTAACATTCCTTGTCTTTCTAAATCCGGAAGGTAGACAGTATGACAATCGTCTGGAATTTTTAATATATTATTACTATTATTGCCTTGTATTAAATACATTCTTCCTCTGTTAATAGTTTTACTATCTATCATTTCATTATAATGACTATCATTAATCAATAAATCTGCGTGTAAATTATTTGTAATATCCCGACATTTTACAATGTTTTGTTTCCCAAGTAAATAAGATTTATAATGAGTGTCAGATAATTTAGTATTACTAATTACAAATTGATCTAATTCTGAAAATCTAATTTTACCATATTTTTTATTTTCTAGATTGAGTATACCTATAATTCCGGTAGTTTTTCCTGATATTTTTGTTGAAGTTGCTGTTATCATAATAGAATGTTTTTCATGACAATTAAAATTTCCGCCATTAGAAGCAGAATTAATGTTTTTAACTACAATATAATCGTCATTTAAATTAAAATTTTCAGGTTCTACCAATAGATCCGCATTTTCTTTTTCTAAATCTTTATTTTTTAAATTTTTATTTCCATAAAATATATAACACCTTGATTCTAATTCTTGTCCTTTATATTTATTATTTACTTCTGGATTAGAAATATCAAAATCATCGCCAATACAAACAGAAAATGAATCTAATTCATCATTAATTTTACCTATATTAGAACTTGTTAAATTCATTCCAGTTGTTCTAGGGACATTTTTCCATAATATAGTAGTTGTTGAAAAATTTTTATCAACTCCTAATTTATATTTTTCAACATATAAAGGAACATCTTTATATCCGTGAATTAAATATGTTTTTGGTTTAAAGGCGGGGGATTTCCAACCATAGCAATCCATTGTTTTTTTAGGATAAATATCATGAGTTGAAATTAATATGCTAGAATAATTTTTATCTACAAAATTTCCACTATCTAACGTCATCTGATAAGATAAATAACGGGAACCATCAAAACCACCTTCTATTCTTATACCTGGAATTTTTTTCCCAATATCTTTTGCAAATATTTTAATTGGGTTTTTTGAATTTAAATCAATATATTTCATAAATACAAGATAGACAATACCAGCATGTTCATTAACACTTCCATCTATATTTTCTGTATTGAAATACGGAGCCGAAATTAATAAATCATTAAAACCATCTCCATTAAAATCCCCAGCATCACAAACACTTTCACCAAATTTATCACCTTCATTTTCACCATAAATAACTAATTTGGGTAATTTATTTATATTAAAGTCATCTTTACTACCATAAAGTTGTATTTCTCCCGCCGAATATTTTCCATCTACATGTGACCAATGTGACTGAATTAATAACCCATCTCTATCGAATTGACTTAAATATATAGTTTGAGGTCTTACACCCAAGTAAGCTCTATTATAATCTAATCTATAACTACAATTTTCTGAGTTAATAAAATCGTAATTTTTTAAATATTTAATATTTAAATTATTAATATTCTTCAAATAATTAAAAGAATTGAAATTGTATTTTTTAGAAAATTTTATATCTTGAGTATATTGTCCGTAAAATGGATCTTTATATAAATATTTAATACAATCAATATCGTAGCTATTTATATTTTTACTAGTATTGCCTACAATTTTATCAGTATATTTATCAGTATATTTATCATTTACTGTATATAATCTTTTTTGTAAATCCCTAGAGCTCTTTTGTTCTTTCCCCCCTACTATATTATATTTAAAATCCGTTTCTTTCTTTAATTCAATAGCTATAAAATAGTAATTATGTAAATATTTAGATAATAATATATTACCATAATTTTGGAATAATTCCTTAATTTCATTAGGACTATTCATATAACATTTAAATTTATTAGTTGATTCAAATGGTGACTTAGTGTAAGTAATATAAATTAATATATTATTTGCTCTATAAATTAGATGTTCTAAATTTTTTTTGAATTCTTCTGATTTAACATCATATCCTTCTAAGAAACTTGGACCTTTAGCAAAAACAATATCATATTTATCATATATATCCAAACTTGATTTACAAATATAATTAACCTTTTTGGTACTATATTTTGCTATTTCAATAGCTGGCTCACTAATATCTTCTCCTGTTACATCATAATACTCTGATAATATTTCACTTATTACTCCATGTCCACAACCAATATCTACTAATGTTTTACAATCATTAATATATGATTTAATATCACAATTATTAAGAAAAAAATCTAATTTCCCAGGTTTTCTCAGTAAATCTACATTAGACTGATATTTAAAATATAACATATCTGATCCTGTTTTTATCGATAAACTTATTATTTCTAAACGTTTTAATTCATTATTAATAATATCTTCTATTGGATTTTTTAATATTAGTATATGATTATTTTGATAATCTACTATTTTTACATTCTGGAAGAATTTTTCTAATATCTTATATTTAGAAATTTCTCTAAACTCATCTTTATTATATATTTTTTTTAATAATACATGAATATTTATTTTCCCCCTTGAAGCTAATTTCAGGAAATTAAATAAGAAATAAGGAGAAAAAACTTGAGTAGAACACAGTAATCCATGATGACGCGAAAAAATGACATCGTATTTGCTTTTATTAGTTAAACTATCACAATATTCATAACTTATATTTGTTTTATTTGTAATATTATTCTTAATTCCCATATAAATACCACCTTTACTTAAATCCTCACCAAATACTTTGTCAAAATGTGTATTTAGAATTTCACACCAAAAACCATCACCACATCCACTATCACAAATAGATAACTTTTTATCTAATGTAAACAATTCAGTTTTGTCCATTAACTCATTAACCCATTTATCATCTTTTTTATATCCAAAACCCCCTTTTAAATATCTTTTATCACTTCCTGATCCATTTAGATTAATATTTTCTAATGTAAAACCATATTTTGAAGTACATAAATTTGTTTCAAAATTAATTCCTGACCACTGTGCCGGATGTATTAATATTTGATAGGTATTATTGTTGAACTTTTCAGGACAAAATAAATTAATATTGTATTGGGTATCACTAATATAACTAAAATTATCAGATATTATATGACTACGATCTATATATTCATATATATCTATAAAACATTTCTGGTTCATTAATGTTTTATTATTCAGTCCACCAATAATTTTAGGGAATGTACAATCCCCGTGTACTGACATTCCTTTAGGGTAAAATCCAAATTTATCATTCCATACTTTATTATAATCATTTAGATATTTAATTATCGTTTTATTTAATTTATTAATTTCTAAAAAATCATCAACTATTGTAAATTCATCGTAATTATCAACTCTGTTAAGTAAATAGTTTTTTTTAACTTTTTCAATATCATTTACCTCTTTAGATAATGATGAGTCTAAATGAAAAGCTCCTGAAATTGGTGAGATATGTGGTTGAACTTCTACATTATTCTCAATACAATAATTTATAAATTTAATGTATTTTTCTTGATAATTATTATTATTACTTTCTTGTGGAATATTATATTGAACAAAGTATGTAGCATTAATACCTAATGATTTTTCAATTTCAATCATTTTATATCCATTTTCTATATCCTGCAAATGTATATCATGTCTTAATAAAATTACATTTTTTTTTAAATTGGTATTAAAATATACGAAATTATATTTCTCATTTAATTTAACTAGTAAATTTCTGTATACATCCATTATATTATATTATATTATCATTTTTATTTAATCTAAGTCTAATTAAATATATTTGATTGAGATGTTATAATATATATATATATATAT
>CERS01000358.1_pt1 | contig 14996 bp, 13 predicted proteins | sample 356251 | NCBI WGS metagenome assembly CERS01 (sample SAMEA2621020, study PRJEB7988) | marine metagenome | isolation source: saline water (ENVO:00002010), including
CATAGGTTCAGGAGTGACTACGAATGGCAACAGCAGGAGCTATTGGAACGATTGGAATATTTGCGATAATACTGGTATTAGTGGCGGTGGTGATATTTTTCTCACAGAGGTACAAGAGATGTCCACCTGATCAGGTCATGGTGATATATGGGCGAACGGCCAAGCAGCCAGATGGCAAGGCCAAGCCTTCCAAGGTCGTACACGGAGGGGCCGCATTAGTTTGGCCGCTAATTCAGGATTATGCCTACATTTCACTGAAACCCATGCCCATCAATATAGACCTGAAGGGCGCTCTCTCGCTGCAGAATATCAGAATCAACGTCCCTAGCACATTCACAGTCGGTGTCAGCAAGGAGCCATCCATAATGGCAAATGCCGCAGAAAGGCTCCTGGGATTCAAGATACCTGAGATCGAGAAGCTCGCCGAGGAGATTATCCTAGGTCAGCTTCGTCTCACGGTGGCATCCCTTACTATCGAGCAGATCAACCAAGACAGGGACGCTTTCCTTTCCCTGATCACTCAGAACGTAGACCAGGAGCTTAGAAAGTTCGGACTGACTCAGCTCAACGTCAACATCGTAGACATTACCGATGAGTCAGACTACATCGAGAGCATTGGTAAGAAGGCAGCAGCCACTGCAGTCGAGAATGCCCGTGTAGACGTCGCTAACGCAGAGAGGGACGGTGCAATAGGGGCAGCCAGAGCTAACAAGGAGAGGGAGATTCAAGTCGCCAACGCCAATGCAGACGCGGAGATGGGACGAAAGGAAGCCGAGCAGAGGGAGAGGGTATACGTTGAGCAGCAAGAGGCAATGGCAATTTCTGGAGAGAACACCGCACAGGCCGAGATCGCAAACGCAAACGCTGACCTCGCTGAGGCCGAGGCCCATGCAAAGAAGAGGGCAGACGTGGCCAGCGCACAAGCCGAGGCAGAGATTCAGCGAGCATTCTACGGCGAGGAAGAGGAGAGGCTACGTGCTACCGAGATTGTTCAAATCAACATTCAGAAGCAGCAAATTGAGATTGCGGCAGAAGCAGAGGCAGAGAGGCAGAGAAGGGTCGCACAGGGTGAGGCCGACGCAATTCTCGCTAAGTATAACGCTGAGGCAGAAGGAATCCAGAAGGTCCTAGACGCTAAGGCCAAGGGCTACCAGAGCCTGGTTTCAAGCGCGTCAGGTGATCCAAAGGCTGCAGCTACCCTGCTAATGGTCGAGAAGATCGATGCCATGGTTTCTGCTCAGACTGAGGCTATCAGAAATCTCAAGATTGACAAGATCACGGTTTGGGATAGTGGAAACTCCGCCGATGGAAACTCTGCTACTAGTAACTTTGTTAGTAGCTTGGTACAGAGTCTCCCCCCTATCCACGACGTGGCTAAGATGTCAGGAGTAGAACTTCCAGAATTTTTGGGTTCAATGAGTGAAGAAGGATCTTGATTCGCCATCAGTCACCCTCTTGTGCTATACCTATCTGGGAATGCCATGGAAGGCACGGGTGTCGTAATTGTTGGAGGGGCCAGGACTCCCTTCTGTGAGTGGCTTGGGGGAAAGAGAGGAGATGGGGGTCCCGGTGGCAGACTGTCCTCAATCAGTGCTGAGGAATTGGGTTCCGTTGCAATCAGTGGGGCAATGGAAAGGACTGGAACAGATCCAACTGAAATTGACCATGTCGTAATGGGGCACGCCCTTCAGACCTCGTCACAGGCTATCTTCGGTGCTCGGCGAGCAGGATTGATGTCCGGAATTCCTCACGAGGTGCCAATGCTAACACTGAACAGGCTATGTGGGAGTGGGGCACAATCGGTAGTCACTGCAGCCCAGATGATAATGCTCGGGGAGGCAGAGGTGGTAGTGGCTGGAGGGATGGAGAATCTCAGCCAAGCCCCTCACGTCCTTCGAGACATGCGTGATACGTACAAGCTTGGAAGGCCCCCCAGGCAAGGGGACGAGATGCCGAAAGATATGGAAGACTACCTATTCACCAATCTCAGAGACGATGTTTGCGGTTATTTCATGGCCCAAACAAGTGATGAGTTATGTCGTAGAGTTGGTATCTCAAGGGAGCAGGCGGACAACTTTGCTGCAAAAAGTCACCAGAAAACCGAGAGGAGCATTTCCATAGGGACTTGGGAGCAGGAGATTGTAGAGGTGGAGACTCCAGAGGGCCTTGTGGGATATGCGGATGAAGACCACGTTGTGATTGGCACTACTGAGGAATCCCTGTCTGGGTTGCGGACCCATTTCGGCCCTGAATCACTAGTGACGGCCGGTAATGCCTCAGGGGTGGTAGATGGTGCAGCAGCATTGATCGTGAAGTCAGAATCCCGGGCGGCTGCCGATGGGGACTCTCCCCTTACCAGAATCGTTTCTTGGGGGATTGTGGGGCTTGAACCAGCAATCATGGCACACGGCCCAGTTCCAAGTAGCATTCTTGCATTGGAGAAAGCTGGACTAGAGGCTAGTGAAATCGACCTTTGGGAGATCAACGAGGCCTTCGCAGGGCAATGCGTTGCCTGCATCAAGGAACTTGGGATAGATCCCGAGAAAGTGAATGTGAATGGTGGCGCAGTGGGACTCGGCCATCCCTTGGCAGCAACTGGAACGAGACTGCTGCTAACACTTTCTCTGGAGCTAAGGAGACGTGGCGGCAGGTATGGCGTAGCCACTGCATGCATCGGCGGCGGCCAAGGAATCGCTGTTGTGGTAGAATCAGTCTGAAATCTTTGAACTCTGCATCGGAGAGGTTATCCCTGATGGAATGGGTCGTAATACATGGCCCACATACCCGGCACTGGACACGCAACCGCAAAGAGAAGTCTCGCTAAGACTATTTCATGGAGAACAATAGGAACTCTGGATACGATTCTAATCACCCGAATCGTCACGGGAAGTTGGGCAGCCGGAGCAGCTGTAGGTGTAACAGAGGTGTTCACTAAGATGGTTCTGTACTACTTGCATGAGAGAGGATGGAGTTGGAGCGACTGGGGTCTCGAAGATGTAGAGCCCATAGATCCAAGTTCAATCCCGGCTATTCCCCCTTCCTAGGAAATCAAGCACACCCATTACGAGAGACCGCTTAGGTTAATTGCTCCATGCTAGGCCAGCCCGATGATATGGCGATGGGGATGTACACTAGGGAACGCGTCCTTGCAAAGACATTTGCTTGGAGAATAATTGCGACTTTGACAGGGGCTGCGGTGGCCGGGATGCTTACCGGCGAGATAGAGACCGCGGGATGGTTCATCGTCATCGAGTTCCCATTGAAGATGGGATTCTATTACGTCCACGAGAGGGCATGGGAAGCAGTGGAGTGGGGAGTAGCAGAACCAACGGCATGACCTATTCTCTGATGAACCAGTGTTCCTTCCTAGGTGGCAGTGGTCGGTTCATCCACAAGGGCCTTCTCTCTCCACGGGGATGTACTTCCCTCTCCTTGGCCATTTCGTTCCATTTCTTGTAGTACTCAAACGACTTGTTCGTATCGACCTCAACGTCCCCGTATTTCTCTCCCTCGCTCGGCCTCGAGATACGAACCTTCTGTAGCCAGCAGTGGGCGCCACTTATCGGGTCCGGCTGAAGAACTCCTCTCAGATGAGTAGGCTGGCGATTCCCGCAGCGGCAACCCAAGTCCCTACAACTGACCCAATATTTCCCATCGCAGTAACCATGAGCACCTTCCCGACTCGATTCTTCCAGAGCGATGACAGGTCATTCATGTCGAGGAAATCCCGAGCATCCCCCCCTGTCGGCGGTGTAACTTTCAGTTGGGTATATCCGGCGAACCAGCCAGCTGCAAGGAAGGGATTCAGTGAAGTAATCGGTGAAGCAACTGCTCCAACCAAAACGGAAAGTGGATGGCCACGAGCCAGTATAACGCCTAGTCCAGTCATGACCGCATTTATTGCGAGCCATGCCACAGCAGTCTGCTTGATTGCCTCTATTTCTCCATTATACCCCATCCAACCGACGGCACCGATAAGGAAAAGTGGAATAGCAACCATTAGGGCCTTTGGCCATACTGATTTTCTAGGTCTTTCAGTAAGGCCATGCATCCTCTCGAGATCAACCCCCCTGGAATCCGAAAGATGCCGGATAATTCCTTTGATGTGTCCCGCTCCAACTATGGCGAGAACCCTGCCATCCTTCCCTTCTCTGATTTGTTTAATTCTCCCAGCTATGTATTCGTCCCGTTCGTCGATTAGGACCTCTCCTGCCTTGGGGGCAACGGAACGAGCCTCCTCCATCAGATTGCTTAGGAGGTCGGTATCCTCTAGGACCTCGTCCAGATCGACTTCCTCGTCTTCCTCATCAGCCCAAAGTAGTGTGTCGAGAACCCTCCATTTCTCCCTAATGCTCATCTTCGCCCATGCTCTTCGGAGAGTGGAAACAACGTCCCTATCTACCAACTCAACTGGAATTTCAGCTTCCCTGGCCTCCAAAACAGCCGCTAGAAGCTCTGCTCCCGGTTTTTCACCGGTCGAGACTCCCATTCGACGCTGTTCCGCAGCCAGCGCGGTTTGTAGAATGATCATCGCCGACTTCCCCTCCTTGATTATCTTAAGGAGGTCCTCGGAATCGATCGACTCCGGCTCTGTGAGGGATGCCATCCTCGACTCACAAAGTTCCACTGCAACTACATCGGGGGAATACTCTGATATCTGCTCCTTCACAAGTGCCACAGATTTACTACTTACGTGCGCAGTTCCGACAATCCTCAGACTATCGTCAAAATCAACAACATTGGAACTATTTGTCATTTTTTCACCTAATACCTTCCATTACGGAGAATAGATCCGAGTGCTCAGTGACGTCGTGAACTCTGATTATGTCGACGCCCTTGTCCATGGCTATAGCGGCTACCCCCAGCGTCCCAGCAAGCCTGTCTCCGGGCCGCTCCCTTCCGAGCATCTGCTTGAACATACTCTTTCGACTAACTCCCCACATCAGGCCCATCTCACTCACTGGGACCACCGACCTTCCGGAAGAAAGTAATGAGATATTATGATCTAGTAGCTTCCCGAATCCAATTCCAGGATCTACAATGATGTTTGATGGTTTAACACCAGAATCGACTAATTTCTCTGAAGAAATACTCAGGCTTTTCCTTACTTCCTCCACTACATCCCCATAGTCGGGATTCTCCTGCATATTGGATGGCAGTCCCTTCATGTGCATTAGGCATATTGGGCATTCCGACTCAGCAATCAAATCCGCCATTCCAGGGTCCCCAAGAGAAGATACATCATTCACCATGTCGGCCCCGGAATCAAGTGCCATCCTAGCTACAGATTCTCTTCTTGAATCAATAGAAATCCCTACATCGGGCAAGACCTCTCTGACCGCCTCAATGATGGGGATAACTCTGCGCGCCTCCTCTTCCTGGCTAACTTCCACGGCCCCAGGCCTAGTGGATTCGCCTCCCACGTCGATCCAATCCGCACCGCCCTCAAACATCTTTACTGCCCTCTCCACTGCATCGCCCACCCCATCCACCCTGGAACCAGGGTGGAATGAGTCAGGAGTAGCATTCAACACCCCCATAATGCGGGGAAAACCGCTGTCGCGGCGTTTCAGGATAGGTCGCCAGTCGGCCATGTGTGGGGTGCCATTAGTCGCATGCTTTATGATGTGACGGAGGCCGATTAATACGATGGTAATGGGAGACGAAGGTCTAGATGAGGCCCTCAATGCGCCTATTGGCTCAATTTCTGCGCCTGAAGTTGCCGACGGCCCGACTAGCGAATCACTTGAGTTGATGGAGTCAATTATCCAACGTTTACAGCCCTCGGATAGGCATGAAATTAGGGATATGATAAGCTACAGGGCACAAGTATCTGGAGGAATGGCCGCTATGACATTGGTGTTTTGGTGGATTGCCATAGATAGGGGCGGGGAATCGCTCGGGGATTCAGATATACCTCTGTCAGTAATAGGGGGATTCTCCTTCGCAGAAATTAGCCTCATCGTGCCCGCCCTCTCCCTATTGGCAACTCTTGTAATGTCAATTGGAAGGGAGACCGGAAATGCCATTCTGAACAATTTGGGAGGGGGACTAATTGTGTTGGTGGTATTCTACATCCTTGAGCCATTTGCAGGTACCATCTTCGGAACAAGTATCGATGCCCAATCCGGGGCCTTTGCCTCAGGTCGCCTGGTGGCGATGGCATTGATGATCGGCTTGGCGACCAAATTCTTCTGGGATGCAATCCTTTTACAGTGGGTCAGGAGTACGATGATGAATATGGGAGTTGACTTATTCCCGTCCGAAGAGCAGGAGTCATTCGGCAGTCATGCTGATGAAGCACCCCCCATTGGGTGAAATCGTGAGCGAACGAATCGAGCCACGACTTTCCGTTCTAAGGCTAGGCCATAGGGTTGACAGGGACAAGAGGATTACTTCGCACCTGGGGCTTACTGCTAGGGCATTCGGCGCCGACGAGATTATTCTTTCAGGGGAAGAGGACGATACGCCATTGGAGACCTGGAAGGAAGTCTCTGGGAGATTCGGCGGGACCCTTGAGTGCAGGTACGAACCCAAGCCTATGGGATGGCTACGCTCCTTCTCTAAGGAGGGAGGGACCATTGTCCACCTCACCATGTACGGAGAGCCATGGCGTGATGTTTCGGGCAGTATTGAGTTCGATGGACCAGTGGCAGTAGTGGTAGGGGGGACCAAAGTTCCAGGGGAACTTTTCGGAATCGCCGATTACAATATTGCAGTTGGTAACCAACCGCACTCAGAGGTAGCAGCTCTGGCAGTATTCCTGAATACCTGGCTTGGAGATGTTGGGCCCGAAAGATTCTCCGATGGTTCCGTCAAGGTCGTCCCCAGTGAGAGCGGTAAAAAAATCATAACAAGAGAGGATTAGTCTCCGATAAATTGCCGTTTTTTCTCTCAATGATTAAGAGTCTTACTTGAGCAGGTTTGCTGATGTCGGGAAGCGGGACACGGCGCGGATTCATTCCCGGCGCGGATATCCCGGGCGTGGAAGAGCCACCAGCATTCCAGGACGCGGCAGATTTGCTATTGGGTTCCGCCGGTATAGATCAGCCAAGTCGTGACTCTGGACTGCTCATTCTTGCGGATGGTACAAGATTCACGGGAACGCTCTTCGGCGCCGACGAGATAGCTCAGGGAGAGCTAGTTTTTACCACTGGGATGTGCGGATATCAAGAGAGCCTTACTGATCCATCATTCGCTGGACAGGTACTCACATTCACGTGGCCGCTTCTGGGCAACTATGGGATTATCCCTGGGATCTCAGAGTCTTCCGGTGTTCATCCCAGAGGGGTGGTCTGTAGGCAGATGATGAGGACTCCCGACCATCGTGATTCAATAGGTAGCATCCATGACTTCCTCGCAGCTCACGGAGTCCCCGGAATAGAAGGCGTTGACACTAGGGCAATCACAAGAAGGGTGAGGGAGCATGGCACACTACTTTGCGTGTTCGGCCCTCGAAGCAGAGAGGAGGAGATGGAAAGAATACTATCTACAATGAAGCCACCCGATTTGGATGATTTGGTAGAATCGGTAACTTGCAAGGAATCCGTTCTGATTAATCCGGGCGCTCAAGATGGAAATGGCAGGAATCTCCCTAGATTGGCAGTACTGGATTGTGGGATCAAGCACAACATCCTCAGGGAGCTCTCTAAAAGGTTCGAGGTGGTTTGGTGCCCCGCTTCCTCAGATTTCGACGACATAATGGGAGAATGGAGGCCAGACGCAATATTCGCATCCAATGGCCCCGGTGACCCCGCCCATCCCGGTTCTGCGACAATAGCCAGGAATACTCTGGCACGAGCAGTCAGAGAGGATATCCCAGTGATGGGTATTTGCTTGGGCCATCAGCTAATGGGTCTAGCGGCCGGACTCAGGACCTACAAATTGAGGTATGGTCACAGGGGGGCCAATCAGCCAGTAGTGGATTTGGTTACTGGAAAGGTGGACATCACCAGTCAAAATCATGGCTTTGCAGTTGAAGACCCCGAAAGAGGCATGCTCGCTCCCCACCCTAGTGGCGCATGCTCAGAGCCAGGTGCAAATACTCTAGAAGCCGACTTCGAGGTAAGGCATGTCAACGCAAATGATAGAACGGTCGAGGGGCTTGATTTGGTCGGTAAGCCAGCATTCACAGTTCAGTTCCATCCCGAGGCATGTCCCGGCCCACATGATGCATCCCCGTTATTCGATAGGTTCGCCGACATTGTAGAGGACCATCTGTCAGGGGACCCCCAAGCTGCTATCGTCGGAGGTGGTAACTGATGCCCAGGCGTGACGATATCCATAGAATTGTTATTCTCGGCAGCGGGCCTATCAGGATAGGGCAAGCCGCCGAGTTTGATTTCTCAGGTTCTCAGGCATGTAGGGCCCTGCGCGACGATGGCTACGAGGTAATTCTGATCAACTCCAACCCAGCCACAATACAGAATGATCCTGAGATGGCAGATCGGATTTACATCGAGCCTCTACTGCCGGAGGTAGTAAGGAGGATACTCGAGATGGAGAAGCCCGATGCACTTCTAGCGGGGATGGGCGGTCAGACCGCCTTGAATATAGCATCAGCATTGGCCAAGGATGGGACTCTGAATGAACTGGAAGTGGAGCTGATTGGCTGTGATCTCGCTTCAATAGACGAGGCAGAGGACAGAGATCTGTTCAAGAGAGTATGCGAGAGCATAGATCTCCCTGTCTGTGAGGCCGTTGCATGCTCATCGATCAAAGAGGTCATCGCTGCAGCAGAAAAAATCGGCAAGTTCCCTCTTCTGATACGTCCTGCATTCACACTTGGAGGACTGGGAGGGGGTACTGCATTCAACAAGGGGGAATTAGTCGAGATTGCTAGTCAAGGACTTCTCCAGTCGGCCATAGGGCAAGTTCTCATTGAAGTTAGCATTCTAGGCTGGCAGGAGCATGAGTACGAGGTAATGAGAGATGCATCTGACAACGCCATAATAGTCTGCACCATGGAAAATCTCGATCCAATGGGGGTGCACACGGGAGAGTCTGTCGTGGTTGCTCCGCAACAGACACTTTCCGACCAAGATCACCAAATGCTGAGAGACGCAGCTCTCAAGTTGATTCGTAGACTAAACATAAAGGGGGGTTGTAACGTTCAATTTGCAGTCGAACAATCAACAGGCCAGTACAGAGTTATTGAAGTGAACCCGAGAGTTTCGAGGTCCTCTGCATTAGCGTCCAAGGCTACAGGATACCCTATAGCTAGGATGGCTGCACTCATAGCAGTTGGATATACTCTGGATGAGCTACCAAATCCAATCACTGGAGAGGGGACAACAGCAGCATTCGAACCAACACTAGACTACTGCGTCGTTAAGATTCCGAGATGGCCATTTGACAAATTTAGAACGGCAGATAGGACAATAGGGACCTCGATGAAGTCAACCGGGGAAGTTATGGCTATAGGTAGGTGCTTCGAAGAAGCGTTCCTCAAAGCATGGGCTAGTCTAGAATATGGGCTACCACACCCAAGGCCCCTGACCATGGCTGACGCATCTGGAGGGGAGACCATGGACGAGAGGGCCTCTGAAGCTCTACCCACAGCCATTCTTGAAGACTGGCTAAGAATTGCTACCGATAGGAGGATGGGGGCTTTGATGGAGGCCTTTAGGAGGGGGTATTCGATTGAGGATGTCCGCGACCTTACAGGTGGCGTGACTAGATGGTTCTTACATAGATTCGAGAATATGGCTGCGATAGAAACCGAAATACGGGCCGCGGGGGAGATGGGAGTAAGGCCTTCAGAAGTCCCCGAATCGCAACTGAGATCATGGAAAGGGGCGGGATTCACTGACCTACACATCGCAGATGCATTAGCGGGATTCCCCTCGTCCGGATTCAAAACCCTCCCTGCAGGAAGGGACGAGTTTGCAGTCACATCTAGAAGGCACCAATTGGGAATCCATCCAAGATTTCGAATGGTGGACTCCTGTGCAGCAGAATTCGCTGCCGTCACTCCCTATTATTACGCAACATACGAGGGCGGTTCAGCCCCCAATGGAATAGACCATGTCCCTGGTTTAGATGAATTTACCAAGCAGAGAATTGTAGTGATCGGCTCTGGTCCAATCAGGATCGGCCAGGGGATAGAGTTCGACTATGGATGCGTCCATGCCGTGGGGGCAATTCGTGATATGGGCCATGAGGCCATTATCGTGAACAACAACCCAGAAACTGTCTCTACCGATTTCGATACCAGTGACAGGCTCTATTTCGACCCCCTGTCTTTGGAAGCAGTCTCCGAGATACTTCTCCGAGAGAGAGCACATGGGATTCTTCTCCAATTCGGCGGTCAGACAGCAATCAACCTCGCATTGCCTCTTTCAGATAGCCTCCCGCACCTCTCTTCAATGGGTCTGGACCTGGTAATAGAGGGGACCACTCCAGGAGCGGTCGACGAGGCAAGTGACCGCGAGAGATTTGAGGAATTCGCTGAGAGAAACGGTCTACGGATGCCTAGGGGTTCCACCGCGATTGAGCCCGAAGGGGTGAGAAGGGCAGTGACCGAGATTGGCTATCCAGTTCTGATTAGGCCTTCGTACGTCCTAGGAGGGAGAGGGATGGAGATTCTTTCCGATGACAGGCAGTTAGAGGCCTACATGAACGAGGCATACTTAGCACCTGACAGACCTCTCCTGATCGACGAATATCTGGGCAATGCAGTGGAGCTGGATGTCGACGCAGTGTGTGATGGTGAAGAGGTCCTGGTGGGTGCGATTATGGAACATTTAGAGGAAGCAGGTATCCATTCCGGAGACTCAACCTGTTTCATACCGCCGCAGAACATTTCACAAAGTATCCTGTCAGAGGTAGAGGAATGGACCAAGAGGATTGGGATTAGACTTGGAATTAGGGGCTGCTTCAACATCCAGTACGCAATTAGGGACGAAGTCCTCTATGTCTTGGAGGTAAATCCAAGGGGCTCCAGAACGTTTCCATTCGTCGCCAAGGCAACCGGCGTACCATTAGCTAGAATTGCAGCTAGGCTTGCTCTGGGTGAGAAGCTTTCCGATCTAGAAATCCCCAAGCCACAGACGGAAGCGGTCTGCGTTAAAGCACCAGTTTTCCCATTCATCAAGCTAAGGGGTCTCGATCCGGCACCGGGTCCAGAGATGAAGTCAACCGGGGAAGTCATGGGGTCACATGTAAGGCCCGCAGCAGCATACCTCAAAGCTAGACTTGCAACTGAGCTACCAGTCCCCACAACAGGAGGGGTATACATCACCGTGAAGGACGAGGATAAGCACGACATGATAGAGTTGGCTAGAAGGCTCCACGACCTGGGATTCCGTCTGCACGCAACCCGGGGGACAGCTAGGGTATTGCGGGAAGTGGGCGGCATCGAAGTCGAGACTTGCTACAGAATTGCGGAGAGGATGTCTCCAGACGCTCTCGATTTGATGAGGAAGGGGATGATTCAGTTGGTAATCAACACACCTCGATCTACAGGGGGAGCTGTTTTGGACGGCAATATGATGAGAAGACTCGCTGTAGAGTTAAACATCCCATTCGTCACTACCATGGCCGGAGCTAGGATGGAAGTAGAAGCGATCGCTGAAATGCAGTCCGGAACCCCTGAACCAAGGCTGCTTGAGATAGCAACTCTAAAATGATCCTATTCACCAAAAACTTTCGAGGATAATTCTTCGAGAGAGACCTCGCAGAACTCTCCTTCATCAAGGGTATAATCAGATAACTCCATCCCCCCAATGGATGTCCTATGGAGGCTCAAGACCTCATTGCCAACTGCCTCGAAAATCCTCTTGACTTCCCTCTTCCTCCCCTCTTCTATGGTTAAAGTGACACTGGATTTACCTTCAATGGTCAATTTCGCCTTCTTTGAAGTATAATTCTCGCTCTGCTCCCCATCCGAAACCGAGATTCTTACTCCCTCACGTATGGATTTGGCCTGCCTTTCATCAATTTCCGATTTTACCTCTACTCTGTACGTTTTCCCTATGCCACCTTCTGGATTGGTTATTTTATGCACAATCTTGCCATCCGTTGTAACTAGGAGGAAACCAGTGGTGAATTCATCAAGCCTACCGACGGTTACTAGTGACTGAAACGTACTGGTGTTAACGCGATCTTCGAATATCTCGAAAACCGATTTCTTCCCAAGGTACGACTCCTGTTTGTTTAGTCTGGAGCAAATCACCCCTGCCGGCTTATTCAGGAGGAAATAACTCTCCTCAGAGGGGAGTTCAAGCGTCTCTTCTCCGAATGTTACGACTCTCTTTCGAGGATTGAATTCGTATGCTATGTCCTTGACCACTCTTCCATTTACGGTAATTAGGCCCTCCCATATGGCACTCTTGACATCCGATTTAGACTTGAATCTCCCACTTTTGGATAGGAATTGGTGAAGTCTAATCTTCATTCTAAAACACCATCAATCAGTCTATCCTGAATGTACATGCCTCAGGCCTGTCGAAGAACCTATGCCTATTCTTTGCTACGATTCTGTAGGCTATGTCCCTGATGGGAGCTGGAACTAACCACATTATGGGAAACCAGATTCTCCAGTACCACTTGAGGTATAATAGACACCTTATGGCGGCCGAGGATCTGACGAAACTTCTTCCCTCCCTGAAGAGATATACAGTATCTGCCCGCGCCTCCCATTCCTCTAATTCCGAAATCATCTTTTGACCTTCTTCGGAGGATATCTCCCTGTATGCAATATCCGCATCCTCGTGTAGTCTGGGATCCATGAATAGTGCTAGTCGGTGGCAGAGTCCACAATCGCCATCCAGAAGAAGGACGTCCCGCCCTTCAGAAATCTGCAAAATTATGCCTCCTCAACTGACCAAGTGTGCACCAATACGCCCTCTGAGGTATGTACCAGATCAGGGCTCAAGAGATTTTCAATTCCTAAATCATAAACCCCTGTCAATGAATTAGATTTCATAGTTACTTCAGCTTCCCTGTACTTCCACGGGTCATGTTGGGTATGCGCGATGCAGAGTTTGCCCCTGTGGACTGTGTATAGGCAATATCTCTCAAATAGGAACTCCTCGAGTGTACCGCTCCCAGCCTCCATTACTTCTCCTATCGCCGTACACGAGCCTTTGATGCCAATCCCCCCTTCCCTTCTCCTGCTATTCCAATTGTATGTGTCACCATCAATGCTTACCTCCCCTTTGCAATATCGGTATGGCAATCCGTAGGCCTTAGGGGCATAAGTGCATGTAACTAGACTCTGAGCGTCAAGAGTAATGAAAAGCACTCCCGACTTACCGTCCTTCGTGACATATGTCCTGATATTGAATTCCGGGAAGGTAGAAATTCCAGGGATACTGAAAGCAACTCTCGGTCTGACATTAGTCATCATGAATGGTATGGTTCCAACATACGCCTTCCCTTCAAATGTGTCTAATTCGAGACCATCTGGGATATATGGACTCAGCCTTTCAGGCGCCACCTCCCAGTGAAGAAAACTCAGACTTCTCCATTCTTGAGTCAGTGAGTGGCTTCTGGAAGGCATTTGGAAGGGAAGGTGATCAGTCCTCATCGAACATCCCTCTTCAGATGCTAGAAATAATTCCAATTAGAAATTCCCTATCCATTTCGGACATTAGTGAGCTAATTCTTGGCCCATAGTCCCTCCCAAGTATGACCAGGTAAAGTGCAATGTACGCCTTCCTATTTCCAAGCCCCGAATTAGCTGCACATTCTCTAATCGTTTCACTTATCGAATCCTCGTTCCAGTTACATGTTCCCAAGCCCTGAGTAAGTAGCCCGAGGAATGAACGGGAAACTTCATCTATTTCTGAAGCAATACTGCTATCCACTTCATTCTGGATAGTTATCCGCGCCGCTTCGGGAAAGTGCTCTCCCTCGATCCAGTTCCTCATTCTTTCCAGTCTACCTCTCAATGAAACTCCAGGCTCCCCCGAAATATGGCCACTTCTTTGCAGGGAAGTCCAAACGCCCTCGTCATCCGATTTTATCTGGGCTAGCATGGAAAGATGCCTAAATGAAACTCCAGCAATCGAATCAGCCGGATCGGACCCCCTTTCCACCTGGCTAAGCCTCATCGCACCCAACTGCGTATCTCGAGCTATCCTCTGCCTCTTGCTGATATCGCCAACTTCTTCACTTGGCATCTGGAATCTTTCATACTCATCTGCCACCTCGAATAATGCAGTTCCCGTATCGAACTCGATATGCCGATTTATCTTACTTCTAGCTATGACATATCGAAGAATCTCTGGTGGCACCAAAGAGAGTGCCTCCATTGGCCCTATCGTAACCCCCGTGGAACTTGACATCGGGCCCATGCCCTTCAGTTGAATCCACTCATAGACCATTTTCTCAGGGGGCTTTCCACCCAAAAGTTCGCAAATGGGGATTCCGGTATCATAGCTCCCTCCCGCTGCGCCATGGTCCTTCCCCGCTGGTTCACAAGTCACTCCATGTATGGCCCATCTTGCTGCCCAGTCAATCCTCCATGGCATTTTCCCCTCGGCAAGTCTGATGTCCGACTTACCAGTGGCACCAGTTGAATCAACCCAATGGACGAATGGCTTCTCGTATCCTGTCACCTTGACTCCATCTAAACTGCCACTAGAACCAAGGGGGTTGTAAGGAAACCAGTCCTCAGGGAGGTCTCTCCCAGAAATACTCTCAATTATTTCATGAATTTTCTCCCTATTCACGATAGCAGAGTCGATCATCTCTGCAAATTCTCCGTTACTGTAAGTCAAATGATTCATGACAACCTCTGGCTCTACCCCAATCTGCTTTAGGGCATCCAGAAATGGTCGCAGGAAGAATTCTGCATAACTCCCTCCTTCTTTGTCAGGCTCACCATTCTCATCAGGGGCAGGGATGTTGGCCAGTGGTACGCCAATGTATGATTCATAAGAGGGCGATAGGAAATCATAGACTCTACGAAGAGGATCCATTGAATCGACAATGAAAACATATCTTGATTGAATCCCCGAGTCCAAACAAGCCCTGTGTATCATCTCTGC
>CERS01185719.1_pt1 | contig 14983 bp, 13 predicted proteins | sample 356251 | NCBI WGS metagenome assembly CERS01 (sample SAMEA2621020, study PRJEB7988) | marine metagenome | isolation source: saline water (ENVO:00002010), including
GTAATTTCACCTCCATCAACATTTATTATCCCCATAATTGAATAAAATGTCGTTGTTTTTCCTGCTCCATTAGGTCCCAATAATCCTACAGTTTTTCCTCTTTCCAGCTTTAGACTCACATTTCTTACGATTGGTTTTTTTGAAAGTGACTTACGTAAGTTTCTTACAACTAACCCTTCAGTTGTACTAATTAATTTTGGTTTTCCTGGCATAAATAATTTAATTATCCAATATTATAGCTTCTACTCGATTTGAATCTGATGACGACATTATACTCGAAGAGTTTTTCAAATCTACTACTAATTCGTTTCCACTTACTTGATTACCATTTTCTTTTACTATAACGTTTCCAGTAATCACAATGACTTCTTCTTTCAGTGAATAGTTTGCTATATCGCCATATATTTCACTACCTTCAACTAATCTTATTATCTTGACATTTCCACTTGCCAAAACTTTTTTAATTTCGTCTTCATCTATTTTTAAATATACAATCATTTTATCTGACCATAACTTTAGATTCTCATTATGAGCATATACATTACCTGTAAAAATTGATTTTCTTTCATTCATTTCAATATTAAGCTTATCTGAAATAATATTTATCCCGTTATCTTTTGATTTAGCATTTGAGAATATTAGTAGAGTTATAATTAAGACAAAAAATGTTATTTTCTTATTCATTTTAATTATTTTTTAAATTTGTCTTAACGCTTCCAGTATACTCAAAGCTTTGAAAATTATTTCTTATAACTGATTTATCTGCTTTAATTCTATTGTTAGGATTCTTATACTCAACATTAGATAACAAAGTAATTATGTCTTTCTGCATATCTATAATAGCCTCATCAGACACTAGCTTCTCTTCATTATCTGTATAAACTTCAATATTGTTAAACAAGAAAACAACTTGTGAAATCTGATTATAGTTTCCTTTATCAGCATTTAAATATATCCAAATATTATCACGATTTTTAATTTTTCCTTCAATTTGAAAAAGTTCCAAATTGTTCCCTCTCTGAATACCTGAAGTGGCTTTTATAGTATAGGGCATTTCATTAATACCTTTTGTTGTAAAAACTGGATTTGCTATTTCTATTGGTGTCTCAGTATTCTCAGAGACTGATTTTTTGGCATAAAAAAGAATATTACAAATAAACAAAAAAGATAATAAATAGCTAATTATATTTTTAAAATACATACTTAGTTCACAAATCTTAAACAATCGTGGATATGTATAATTCCAACGGGTTTTGTTTTCGATTTCTTCTCAGTTACGAACAAGCAAGTAATTTTGTTTTTAGTCATTATTTTTAGAGCATTTAACATTAATTCATTACTATCTATAAGTTTTGGTTTATGTGTCATCATTTCTTTTGCGCTAAATTCAAGAAAGTTTTTATTAATATTCCTTCTTAGATCACCATCAGTAATTATTCCTATCAAAGTACCTTTATTATTTTTTACTCCAACAACTCCAAAACTTTTTCGAGACATCTCTAAAATTGATGATTTCATTTTTGAGCTTTCTTTTACTAAAGGCATTTTATTGCCTGAATGCATTATATCTCTTACCTGAAGCATACTTAGCCCAAGGGAGCCAGATGGATGAATACGTTTATAATCCTCTATTTTAAATTTTTTTAATTTCATTAATGCAACACAGAGTGAATCTCCTAAAACAAGCGCTTGAGACGTGGAGGTAGTGGGAGCCTTGCCAACAGAACAAGCTTCTTTTGAATTAGGTATTAAAAGTGGAATATTACAAGCCTTTAGCAGCTTCCCCTTAGGATTTTGAGAAATCCCAATAAAAGTTATCAAGTGTTTTTTAGCAAAATCTATAATTTTATTAAGCTCTGAGCTATTTCCTGAATTAGAAATTATAATCAAGACGTCGTTTTTTGTAATAATTCCAAGATCCCCATGACTTAAATCTGTAGGACTTACGCTTTGAGAGGGGGTTCCAGTCGAACTCATTGACGAACTAATTTTTGCTGCAATGTGACCAGATTTTCCAACTCCAGTTAAGATGACGCGGCCTTTAACTGTAGATAGCTTTGTTACAGCTTTCTTAAAATTACTATCAATTGATTTATAGAGTTTTTTGATTCCTTGAATCTCTATATCAATAACTTTTTTTCCATCTTTAATTATATTTTTGTTTGTCATAACCTTATGATGAATGCGAGAAGATATCATTTTCAAAGCCAGCCAAGTCTAAATCTACTCGATGCTGAAGGAATGCAATGCATGCTTTGGCAAGAGACTCTCTGTTTTGTCTTAAAAGTATCTCATCTAGTTTCATTTTAATATCATGTAAATATAGTACATCTGTTGCTGCATACTCAATTTGTTGCTTAGATAAATTTGGGTTTGACCAATCACTAGATTGTTGTTTCTTTGAAATGTCGACATTTAATAGCTCACGCACTAAATCTTTATAACCATGGCCCTGAGCGTAAGTTCTTGCAATTTTGGATGCTATTTTTGTACAGTATACATTTTTTATCATAATATTTAAATCATGTTTTATTGCCGCAAGGTCATGACGCGCGTAATGAAATATAAATGTTTTATCGCTACTAAGTAGTTTAATTAAATTTGGAGAATTATATTTTTTGTCTATAAATTGAACGAGGTGACAGTCACCTGTTCCATCATACAATTGTATTAAGCATAAAGGATCTCTCTTTGGTTGGAGTCCCATCATTTCACAGTCAGCAGCAATCACATCAGAAAATTTAACATCATTACTCAGATCATTTTTATGTAAAATAGTTTGCATTGCTTGAGAATTAGCTTATTTCAAAGATGTACATAAAGGTATATTTAACAAATATGAAGAAAAAAACCATAACACTTCTTGGAGGATCAGGGTTTTTGGCCAAATACTGTATTTCAGAATTATTAAAAGATGGCCATAAAGTTGTAGTTGTTTGTAGAAACCCATATCTAGCAGGCGATTTACGTATGATGGGGTCTCTAGATCAACTAGATATTAACAGCGGCAATATTGCGATCAAGGATTCTATAGAACCATTTATTAGAGGTTCAGATATTGTTATTAATTTAGTAGGTATATTGTTTGAAAGTGTTGGAAACCAAACCTTTCAAAACTGTCATACTTTAGGAGCAAAAAATATTGCTGAACTTTCAAAGAAATATGGTGTAGAGCGACTTATTCATTTTTCTTCAATTGGAGCTAATATTGATAGTGAATCAAAGTATCAAAAATCAAAAGGCTTAGGTGAGAAACATATTACAGAGATTTTTCCTGATTCAACAATCATACGGCCTTCAATAGTTTTTGGACCTGGCGATGGATTCTTCTCGGTTCAGTCTAGACTTGTAAAAATGCTACCTATTATTCCTCTTTTTGGAGGAGGTAACAATTGTTTTCAATGTGTTTATGTAAAGGATCTGGCTTATGGTATTAGTAAAATTATTGAAATAGAAAAAACCAAAGGTCAAATATTTGAGTTTGGAGGACCTGATATTTTATCTATGAAAGAAATTTACAAGTTAATCATGGATACACTTAATATTAAGAGGATTTTACTTCCAATGCCATTATCTATAGCTGCTATGATGGGAACTGTTATGCAATACTTGCCAAGTCCAATCATCACTTATGATCAAGTTAAGTTGCTTAGGCAAGATAATATAGTTAGTGAAAAGAACAATACACTAGAGTCACTTGGTATAACGAAGCATTCAGCTAAGGATATTCTGCAAACTTTTATTTAATTTTTATTAGAGAGTTATATATAAAAGGATGCTTCCAAAAATTATTCGATAGATAACAAATGGAGTCATAGAGTGCGATTTGAGCCATTTTAATAGCAAGTCAATGGAGAAATAGGCGACCACAAACGAAACAACAAATCCTACTACGCTGAAAATGAAATTTTCTTGTGTAGGTGTTTTCACTAATTGAATTATTGGTATTGCAGATGATATGATGATTACAGGGATTGAAAGAATCATTGAGAACCTTGCAGCCTCAATTCTATCTAAATTAATTAATCTTGATCCTGTATAAACTATACCTGCCCGACTTGTTCCGGGAATTATTGATAAGATTTGGAACATTCCAATTAAAAATGATTTTCGTACAGTTAATTCTTTTATCGCTAGGTGACCACTAGACCTAGTGTCTACAAAATATAAGAGAACTCCAAATAATATTGTTGCTAGGGCAATAACTTGAAGATTTCTTAATATATTAGCGATTCCAAATACAAAAAGGAGTCCTCCAATAATTACAATAGGGATCGTTGCAAAGAGAATATGCTTAGTGAGTAGAGCATTTTCATCTGATCTATTTGTAAAAACACTATGAGCATTTAGTAAGAGAATCCTAGATTCCTTGCTAAAATATAATAACACTGCTCCAAGCGTTCCTAAATGAAGACTTACGTCAATCATGAGACTTTGCTGTTTAAAATCTAATAAATTTCCTGCAACCAACAGATGTCCTGATGAAGAAATTGGCAGAAATTCAGTAATTCCTTGTATTAAACTTAAAATAAAAATTGGCAGAAAACTCATAATTTTAGATAAAAAATACATTTTTCCGCCAAATAGGCAACTTATTATTGTTATTAAGTCAGTAATACTGACTATTATTTAGTAATTAAAATGATATAAAAATTAATTATTGTGAGAGGAGTCGAATATAAGTCAGCCTATATGACATATATAGATAAATATGCTTAAATTCACCAAATTAGATCAGAACTATCCTGAAAAAAGATCTACGGATGACCGACGTAAAGATTTCGGAGAGATTTATGAAAATTTCATAAAAAACAATGCAAAAGAGCAATCAAGTCGTTGTTCACAATGTGGTGTTCCCTATTGTACTGTTCATTGTCCTCTACATAATCATATTCCTGATTGGTTAAAATTAGCTGCTGAAGATCGTTTAGAAGAAGCTTTCCAACTATCTGCTAGTACAAATAATATGCCTGAAATTTGTGGACGTATTTGTCCCCAGGACAGACTTTGTGAAGGGAATTGTGTTATTGAACAATCTGGTCATGGTTCAGTTACGATTGGCTCAGTTGAAAAATATTTAACAGACAATGCATTTGAAAAAGGGTGGATTAATCCAATCTCTATTCAGAAAGATTTGGAACGAGATGAGAGTGTAGGAATTATAGGGGCCGGACCAGCTGGTCTTGCAGCAGCAGAAGAATTAAGAAAAAGAGGTTATCAAATTGACGTTTATGATCGGCATGATCGTTCAGGAGGATTATTAATATATGGAATCCCTAATTTTAAATTAGAGAAAGAAATAGTTCAAAGAAGAATGAAATACCTAGAGGATTCGGGAATTAAATTTCATCTAAATACTAACATTGGTACCGACATTTCATTTCAAGATTTAAGAAAAAAACATAAAGCAGTTTTAATCACTACTGGAGTTTATAAAGCAAAAAAACTTAGTATTAAAAATGATTTTAGTAATTCAGTTCCTGCTCTTGATTATCTAATTGCTTCTAATCGAAAAGGTCTAGGCGATGCGGTTGAATCCTTTGATAATGGTCTTTTAAATGCTGAAGGAAAAAATGTAATTGTTATTGGTGGGGGAGATACAGCAATGGATTGTGTCCGTACAGCTGTTAGACAGAAAGCTAATTCTGTTAAATGTCTTTATAGGAGAGATCGAGCTAACATGCCAGGTTCTGCTCGTGAAGTGATTAATGCAGAAGAAGAAGGTGTTGAATTTTTGTGGAAAGCACTTCCTAAGGAGTTAAAAGGCAAAGAATTAGTAGATGAAGTTGAATGTGTAAAAATGAAGCTGAGTAACCCAGATGAGGATGGACGCCAAATACCTGAGATAATTGAAGGATCAGAATTTTCATTAAAGGCAGATATGGTTATTGCAGCATTAGGATTTTCACCAGAAGATTTGCCTAAACTTTTCAATGAAGTTGAGCTCCCTGTAACTAAATGGGGCACGGTTAGAGTTGGTTTTGATACCATGATGACTAACATTGAAGGAGTATTTGCTGCTGGAGACATTGTTAGAGGGGCCTCTCTTGTTGTATGGGGGATCCGTGATGGTAGAGAAGTAGCAAATTCAATACATAACTACATTGAAATGAACAAAAATAATTTTATGAACGTGAAGAAAGTTTCATGAAAAATTGGATTAAAAGATATCAAAAAAATAAAATGATTCTTGAAGAAAATCATTTGTACAATGCTAAGGATGAACATGATGCTTGCGGTGTAGGGTTTGTTGCGTCTATTGATGGGAGTCAAAGAAGAGAGGTTGTTGAAGGTGGTATTGATGCGCTAAAAGCAGTTTGGCATAGAGGGGCAGTCGATGCAGATGGAAAGACAGGTGATGGAGCAGGACTTCTTACAGAAATCCCAAATAATTTTTTTGAAAATGAAATAGCAAAGACGGGACATCAAAAAAAAGATGAACCTTTAGGTATTGGTATGATGTTCTTACCAAGGAATGACTATTCCGCGCTTGAAAAATGTAGAACAATTATAGAGTCTGAACTGTTAGATCATGGGTATTATATTTACGGATGGAGACAAGTTCCTATTAACAATAGCGTTATAGGAGATAAAGCAAATTCAACTCGACCAGAAATTGAACAGGTAATGTTCGTTAATAATATGGAGCGTGATAAGAATTTTGATTTTGCAAAAGAATTATATTTAATACGAAGAAGACTAGAGAAGAGAATCCAAAAACAACAGATTAGTGATTTTTATGTTTGTTCTTTAAGTTTTGATTCAATTATCTATAAGGGTCTATTTTTAGCTGAGCAATTGTCAATATTCTACCCTGACTTGGCAAATAAGGATTTTATCTCTTCGTATGCACTTTTCCACCAAAGGTATTCAACGAACACTTTCCCTTCCTGGGGACTCGCCCAGCCTTTTAGAATGCTTGCTCATAATGGTGAGATTAACACCATTTCTGGAAATACAAATTGGATGAGAAATCATCAAACACGAATTGCGAGTGAGATATTTGGTGAAAACAGTGAGCAAGTAAAACCAATTATTGAAAAAAATGTTTCTGACTCAGCTGCCTTGGACGCGGCCTTTGAGTTATATGTCAGAGCTGGCCGCTCAGTTCCACTAGTTAAAACACTTCTTATGCCTGAAGCATGGTCCAAAAGAAGTGAACTTATACCTATTGAACATAGAAATATGTATGAGTTTTCTAATGCGATTGTGGAGCCATGGGATGGTCCAGCCGCTATAGCAGCAATTGATGACGACTGGATTATAGGTGGAATGGATAGAAATGGTTTAAGGCCAATGCGATATTCTGTAACAAAAGATGGACTGGTTTTTGTTGGGTCTGAAACTGGAATGGTTCATGTTGACGAATTGACTATTATCGAGAAGGGAAGGTTAGGCCCAGGAGATATTATAGGCGTCAATCTAAAGGAAGGAAAATTATATCGAGATAGAGAGCTAAAAGATCGATTAGCTTCAAGAGCTCCATACGAAGAATATGTAAAAAAAATAATTAGATTAGATAAACGCATTACAGTTAATAAAGAACAGACGCTTACTGAACCATCAGATCTGCGAAAACGCATGATTGCTTCAGGATATACTATGGAGGAATTAGAGTTAATTTTGCATCCAATGGTTTCAGATGCGAAAGAAACGACTGGAAGTATGGGGGATGACACTCCTGTTGCAGTTTTATCTGATAAGTATCGACCACTCTCACATTTTTTTAGGCAAAAATTTAGCCAAGTTACCAACCCACCTATTGATAGCTTAAGAGAACAAAACAGAATGAGTTTAAAAACAAGGTTTGGAAACTTACAAGATATTCTCAGTCACAACCCTTACGAAGATCACGTTTTTGTAATTGATAGTCCATTTATAACGAATGGAATATTTAAAAAAATCAATAGTCGTAGTCAGGACACCACTGCGTATATTAGTTGTGTGGTTAAAAAGGAAAATTTTAATATAAAAAGTGAAATTAAAAGAGTGCAAGAAGAAGCTGAGAGGGCTGTTCTTAGTGGAAAATCTCATATTGTTTTATCTGACACAGAAGCAGATGAAAGCCATATTGCTTTGCCAATGATACTTGCAACATCTGCAGTTCATACTGATCTTACCAGAAAAGGAATTAGATCATTTGTGTCGATTCACGTTCGTTCTGCAGAATGTATTGATACACATTATTTCGCAGTTTTGGTGGGAGTTGGCGCTACAACGGTGAATCCATACCTTGCACAAGACTGTATTTACGATCGTTTTGAGAAAGGTCTATTTGGAGATCTAACTTTTGAGGAATGTGTTCAAAGGTATAAGAAAGCAATTGATCAAGGTCTGTTAAAAGTAATGTCAAAACTTGGTATATCAGTAATTAGTTCATATAGAGGCGGTTTTAATTTTGAGGCTATAGGATTAAGCAGATCAATGGTTAATGAATATTTCTTGGGAGTTCAGAGTAGGATGTCTGGAATTGGATTAACTGGTATTCAAAAAAAATTAATGGATTTACATAACTACGCATATTCTGAATCTGTAAGAACATTGCCTATTGGGGGAATCTATAGATATAGAAATGGTGGAGAGGTTCATTCCTTTGAAGGCAAACTTATACACTTACTTCAAACAGCTGTAGCTAGTGATTCTTATGAAATGTATAAAAAATACTCTAAATCAATGTCAAATGTTTCTCCAATTAACATTAGGGATCTTCTAGAATTTAAAAATACCAACTCATCGATCGATATATCTGAAGTTGAATCAATTACTTCTATTCGAAAAAGATTTGGAACTGGAAGCATGTCTCATGGTGCATTATCGAAAGAAGCCCACGAAACTCTTGCAATTGCAATGAATAGAATTGGAGGAGCTTCGTGTTCAGGTGAAGGAGGCGAATCAATTGAAAGATCATTTCCGAGACAGAATGGGGATAACGCAAATTCTAAAGTAAAACAAATTGCTTCTGCAAGATTTGGAGTGACGACAGAATATATAAATAATTGTGAAGAAATTGAAATTAAAATTGCTCAAGGAGCGAAGCCTGGAGAAGGCGGACAATTGCCAGGTTTTAAGGTGACAGAAGAAATTGCAAAACTAAGACATTCTACTCCTGGAGTAACCCTGATAAGCCCTCCGCCACATCATGATATATATTCTATCGAGGATTTAGCACAACTTATATACGATTTAAAACAAGCCAATCCCAAAGCCAGAGTTTGTGTAAAGTTAGTAGCATCTTCAGGAATTGGAACAGTTGCCGCAGGCGTGGCAAAAGCAAAAGCAGATGTTATTTTGGTTTCTGGACATAATGGAGGAACTGGCGCGAGCCCCCAAACATCAATAAAATACGCAGGTATTCCATGGGAAATGGGCTTAACTGAAGTTAATCAAGTTCTTACGCTTAATGATTTAAGGCAGAGTATTGTTATTCGTACAGATGGTGGAATTAAAACTGGTCGAGATGTAGTTATAGCAGCAATTATGGGGGCTGAGGAGTTTGGTATAGGAACTACATCGCTTGTTGCTATGGGATGTATTATGGTTCGACAATGCCATTCAAATACATGTCCAGTTGGTGTGTGCACACAAGATGAAGATCTGAGAGCAAGATTTTCTGGTTCACCTGAGAAGGTTGTTAACCTATTTAGTTTTATAGCTGAGGAAGTAAGAGAAATTTTAGCTCAACTTGGATTTAAAAGTTTAAGGGAAATTATTGGTAGAACAGATTTACTTTATCAAATTTCAAGAGGTTCAAGTTCATTAGATGATTTAGATCTTAATGCTTTACTAATACAAGCAGAAAAAAATCCAAATGTAGAATATTTTAATCATACAGAAATTAATCCTGTACTTCCAACATTAGATGAAAAAATAATTGAAGATGCATCTAAATTTCTGCAAACTGGTCAGAATACAGAATTAAATTATCCTATTTGTAATACAGATCGTGCAGTTGGTACAAAGTTATCATCCACAATCTATAAAGCTTTTAAAGATAAAGAAGTAAATAAAGATCATCTTACAATTAATCTAATAGGTTCGGCAGGACAATCATTAGGGGCATTTGCAATAAAAGGTTTAAAGATTAATTTGTTAGGCGACGCTAATGACTATGTTGGCAAAGGACTTTCCGGAGCTACAATTGTAATTAGACCTCAAAAGAACAGCTCGTTAATCACTAATGAAAATACGATTGTAGGAAATACAGTTCTTTATGGAGCAACTTCTGGCGAATTATTTGCTGCTGGACAAGCAGGTGAACGTTTTGCAGTAAGAAATTCAGGCGCTACAACAGTTGTAGAGGGCTGTGGATCTAATGGTTGTGAATATATGACAGGAGGAACAGTAGTTATATTAGGTAAATCGGGAGATAATTTTGGAGCTGGTATGACTGGTGGAATGGCATTTTTATATGATGAAGATCAAAAATTTCATCTTAGAATAAACCCTGAAACATTGTTTTTTAATCAGATTAGTTCAGATTATTGGACAAACGAACTTCATCAAATTATTCTAAGGCACTATCAGAATACTGCAAGTCAACATGCTAAGAGAATTCTTGATGGTTGGGAAAATGAGAAGAAAAAATTTATACACGTATGTCCAAAAGAAGTCGTAGCAACGTTGCCTCAACCTCTGGGTTTCCAAATGGAATTGGAGAAGGCAAATTAGAAAATAATCATATAGATCTTTCTTTAGACCAATTAGTTCATGAATATGGATTTGATACTTTTGGAGTCGTTAATACATCTAAAATTTCTAATTTTGAAAAAGAGTTAAACCAGTTTCTAAACCAGCATCATCATGGTGAGATGCAGTGGATGAAAGAACGATCTCACTTAAGGTCTGATCCGAAAACATTATGGACAGATGTAAAATCAATAATTGTTTTAGGAAATAACTATCATGATAATTGCAACTCTTTAGAATTGCTTAGTTATAAAGAAAAAGCAATTATTTCAGTTTATGCACGTAATGAAGATTATCATTCAGTAATTAAGAAGAAACTTAAAAAATTATCAATAAAAATTTCTGAATTAATTAATTGTGATTTTAAATATTTTGTTGATACAGCACCAGTGATGGAAAAACCACTCGGAATGCAAGCAGGACTTGGATGGCAAGGCAAACATACCAATTTAGTTTCAAAGGAATTTGGTTCTTGGTTATTTTTATCCTCAATATTTCTAAACAAAGAAGTCCCTGAGACAATAAAAGAAAAAGATCATTGCGGATCCTGTTCTAGCTGTATTGATGTGTGCCCTACAAATGCAATCGTTGCTCCCTATGAGATAGATGCGAGGAAGTGTATTTCTTACTTAACAATTGAACATAAGGGTACAGTTGATAGAAAATTCAGGCATTTGATTGGAAATAGAATTTATGGATGTGATGATTGTTTGGCAGTGTGTCCCTGGAATAAATTTGCCAAGAAAACCAATGAAATAGGGTTTAAACCGAGGGAAGATCTAGTTGAACCTGACCTTGCAAATCTAGTTCATTTAGATGATGAGGGGTTTAGAAAAAAGTTTCGTCAGTCTAGTATTAAAAGAATAGGAAGAGACCGGTTTATCAGAAATGTTTTAATAGCAATTGGGAATAGTAAAAATTCGAAATTCATTGACTCAGTTCAGTCTTTATTAACTGATTCATCAATCATTGTAAGATCAATGGCAGTTTGGGCCTTGAAAAAAATAATGAAAGATTTTGATTTTAATAAAATAAGAGAAATTCATCTTATAAACGAGAAGGAAAAAGATGTAGTATTGGAATGGAATGAATAAAGTTTTAATTTTTGGATATGGCTATGTAGCTCGTTTTTTAAGTGAAAAAATAATTGCAAATGGAAAAAGAGTTTTAGCAACCACTCGTGATCCCAATAAAATCAATGCTCAAATTAAAAAATTAACCCTTATCTATCCGGATAAAGTAAACCTAAAGCTGGCTGATAGTAAAGATGAAATAACTCATTTAATTGTTTCTGTGCCTCCAAATGAGATAGGTGATATATTTTTAAAACAATATAAAGATAGTTTATTAAGTATGCCCAATTTAAAATGGATTGGATATCTTTCAGCTACAAATGTTTATGGCGATCATAATGGAGAATATGTAAATGAGTTTTCATCTCTAAAAGGAACTACATCTAAAGGTATAAATCGAATAAAGGCTGAAGGTCAATGGACAGAATACTGTAAAGAAAAAAATCTACCCCTACATATTTTTCGAATTGCAGGAATTTATGGCCCAGAAAGAAATATTTATGAAAGGATTAGATTAAATAAATTTAATCATATTATTAAGAACGATCATTATTTCTCGAGGATTTATATATCTGATCTGGTCAACATATTGTTTGCGTCTATGAATAAGCCAAATCCTATTAACATTTATAACATAGCTGACGATATGCCTTCAAGCATGGGCGATGTAGTAGACTTTATCTGCCAAAGAACTTCTTGTGAAATTCCTAAAAAAATATCCTTTAAAGATTTAGATAAGAAACAACAGCAAGATAGTTTTTATTCTGAAAATAAAAGAATAAATAATAGACTTTTGAAGGAAGATTTAGGTATTATTTTGAAATACCCATCTTATCAAGAAGGATACGAGGAGATAATTAAAGGTGACAACTGAACCACAATTAAAGTTAGATTTTTATTTTTCTGTTCGATCACCATATTCGTATTTAATACTACCACGCATTATGATGTTAAGAGATAAGCACAATGTTGATGTTAACTTCAAGCTTGTTTATCCTATCGCAATTAGAATGCCTGAATTTTTTGAAAAGAAAAATTTTTTCACTTATTTTTTGTGGAAGATGATTGATATGAAATTTAAAGCCAGAAGACTTGGTATGAAAATGGTCTTTCCAATGAGACCTGACCCGATACAACAAAACACCAGGACAGGAAGGATATCTGACCACCAGCCATATATATTTGGTATATGCCATTTTCTTCAAGCTGTAGAGAAAGAAAAACAGTTAGATTTTGCTCTTGAAGCTTCTAAATGCATTTTTGGGGGAGTAAAAGATTGGCATACAGACGAGTCAATTATTAAAATGACATCAAAGCTTGGCTTAGATTTTAATAAAATTAAACAAAGAGTTCTGGAAGATAAAGATAAACTAATTGATGAAATTAAAAAAAATCAGGAAGATCAATTAAAAGCTGGTCATCATGGTGTTCCTTTAAGTGTATTTAAGGACAAATTCTTTTTTGGCCAAGATAAATTTAATGATTTATTAAAGGAATTGAGAAAGCACGGTTTAAAATAAATAGATATTAATATTTTGCGTCAAAATCAATTTGCATTCTGCTAACTGCAATACCAACTATTACTAAAATCAATCCTGCAAATAATGAGAGTTTTAATGGCTCACTAAGTAAGAGCCATCCATAAAATATTCCAAATATTGGAATTAGATATGCAACTTGCATCATAAATGTTGATCCTGTGTTACGAATTAATACTTGTCTTAAAGAAAATGCTAATCCAGTTGGAATAATTCCTAAGTAGATAATTGCAGAAATTGGCAGGTATGAAAGTTCATAATTAGAAAAATTTCCATACATGAGCATTAACGGTAAAAGCCATACTGATCCCCACATTAAGCTATTCATAGTTACCATGTCAGATGGCTGTTCTGAGATTTTTCTTATTATCAAGTTGGAAACTACATAGCTACATCCTGCTAGATATATTGCGAGAGCACCAATCAAAGAATCCATATCGGTAACAAAAACTTCAACCCCTACAGCAAAAACAACTCCTGAAAATCCTATAATTGTTCCTATGCTTTTTCTAAGGTTAAGTTTTTCATCGTTAGTAAAAAAATGGGCGAGAATTAAAGCCAAAAATGGATTAGCTGACATTATGATTACCCCGATGTTACTTGGCAAAGCTAGAAGGCCATATGGAATTAGTGTAAATGGAATTGCAGCATTGAATAATCCTACAATGCTATAAGTAAATGTATTCTTTCCAAAAAAATCATAATTACCTTTTCTTAGGCTTACTATAATCAAAAGAAAAATTGCGGCAATGAATGTTCTGAAGAATCCTACTTCAATAGGGTTAAACAATATACTGCAATATTTGATTGCTACAAATGATGCTCCCCAAACTGCTCCTAGAAAAACTAATAGAGCATAGTTATTAAGTAAAGTAGGCACTAAATTAACTCTTCAATTTTATTAAAAAGTAAATTTAGGTCACTATCTCTTGATAGACTATGGTCACCATCATCTATTATGAGTAAATCTTTATCTTTACTCTCAATTTTTTCAATTATTTTTTGTGAAATACTTGCTGATACAACAGTATCTAATTTTCCATGCAATAATCTAATAGGACATGTAATAGGAATTGTATCTTTTAAAAGCATATTTTTCATTCCATCTTCCAGAAATTTATACGTAATTACGTAATCATCTTCATAGTCATCCCAATTTATAATAATTTTCCCATCTTTTTTGATTTTAGTTTTTTGATCTTCACTAAGTCTGTTCCATTCACCTACAACAAAATCAGGTGCCGAGGCAATGCCAACTAAACCATGAATTGTTTCAATATTTCTTTTTGCAACAATTAATGAGATCCAACCTCCCATGCTAGAACCAATAATAATATTTTTTTTATTTTTAAAATTTTGAAAAATTTCATTAGCTTCACCTGACCATTTTGTAATACCACCATCTTCAAATTCACCACTCGACTGACCATGTCCTGAATAATCAAATCTTGTAAAATTATATTTCTTTTCAAAGCACCATTTACTTAAAGCTGTTGCTTTTGTTCCAGTCATATCAGAGCTGTAGCCGCCAAAGAAAAATATAGAAATATCTGACCCTATATCGTCATGACAATAAGCTATTTCGTCATTTAACGAGGATTTAAGATATTTAATATTATTTTCCATAATGATTTACTAAGAGTCATTTAACGATTACAAATGCTATATGCAATCAAAAATTTCAGT
>CERS01022437.1_pt1 | contig 14919 bp, 18 predicted proteins | sample 356251 | NCBI WGS metagenome assembly CERS01 (sample SAMEA2621020, study PRJEB7988) | marine metagenome | isolation source: saline water (ENVO:00002010), including
GGCATAAAACTTTCCATGGTGAATTCTGCTAGGGACTAAATAATCCCTCGCCCCCTCAGGGGTTGATTTCATCAAAACAGGGGTTTCAACTTCAATAAAATTCTTTTTAGATAAATAGTTTCTTACCACTTGATATGTATTATGGCGCATCTTGATATTTTCTTGCAACTCTTCAGTTCGCAATTCAAGATATCTATATTTTAATCTTAGATCCTCTTCTGCGCTATTTCGGTCAGAAATAACAAAAGGCAATGGATCTGCATAGTTTAAAATTTCCATAGTGGTTACAAAGACTTCCACTTCACCAGTGGGCATATCAGAATTAACTGAGTTCTTATCTCTATCACGAACATCGCCAGAAATAGATAAAACATCTTCCATGGATAGTTTTTTTACTTGCTCAAAATCACCATTATAATCCTCAGAATTAAAAACAATTTGTGTTTTACCATACCTATCGCGCAAGTCAACAAAAACTACCTGTCCATGGAGACGCACGGTATTAACCCATCCATTTAATATAACAGATTTTCCAGAATCCTTAGATTGCAATTCACCGCATGTATGTGTTCTTATATTCATATATGATTTAGTTAAATTTATAAAAAAATTCTTGTTACACTAAATGTTTCAAGAACAAAGGAGGAAAAAGGGTTGGAAGCTATTTTTTTGAAATAGATAAACGATTTATAGCTCGCGCAAGCGCTAACTCTGCTCTTTTTGGATCAACACCTTCTTTAGACTTTAAACGATCCTTGGCGCGCTTTAGAGAAGCCTCAGCTCTTTGCTTATCTATTTCTTTGGCTTCTTCAATCGTTTCTACAAGAAGTTCAACTTTATTACCAGATATTTCAGCAAACCCACCGCTAGTTGCATAAATCAGGTCATTATTATCCTGAGATATTTTGATCTCTCCTAAATTAAGCGCAATCAGGGCATCGCGATGGCCAGATAAAACACCAAATAACCCATCCATTCCAGGACAACGTAGATATGTAACATCATCTTTTTTTAAGGACCGAGTTGGAGTAACTATTTCTAGGCTAAAAGTTTTCATAAAAAATGATTCTATTCTTGATCTGAATTCTTTTCAGCAGATAACTCTTCAGTTTCAGCTTCTTCTTTACCTTGCTCACCATCTTCATTAGCAGGCTTGTCTTCTTTTTTTGATTCATCACTTGATCTATCTGATTTTACATCTTTGCTTTTATCAAAAGCTTCATCAATTGACCCAACATATGAAAACGCATTTTCAGGAATGTCATCTGCTTCGCCATTTAAAATTGCTTCGAAACCTGAAACAGTATCTTCAAGTTCAACATATCTACCAGGAGTTCCGGTAAATTGTTCTGCCACAAAAAATGGTTGAGAGAAAAATTTCTGAATTTTTCTTGCTCGAGAAACTGTTAATTTATCTTCATCAGATAATTCATCCATTCCTAAGATTGCAATAATGTCTTGAAGATCTTTATATTTTTGTAGGACACCCTCAACATTCCTTGCTACATCATAGTGACGATCACCAATTATCCTAGGATCTAAAATTCTTGAAGTTGATGCTAATGGGTCAACTGCAGGATAGATTCCTAATTCAGCAATTTTTCTTTCCAGAACTGATGTTGCATCTAAATGAGCAAAGGCTGTTGCAGGCGCTGGATCAGTTAAATCATCTGCGGGTACATATACAGCCTGCACTGAAGTAATAGATCCTTTTTTTGTTGATGTAATTCTCTCTTGAAGTTCTCCCATTTCCGTTGATAAGGTTGGCTGATAGCCTACCGCAGAAGGCATTCTTCCTAAAAGAGCAGAAACCTCAGACCCAGCTTGTGTAAATCTAAAAATATTATCTACAAACAATAAAACATCTCTACCTTCATCATCCCTAAAAAACTCAGCCATAGCCAATCCGCTCAGAGCAACCCTTAAACGAGCTCCAGGAGGTTCATTCATTTGACCAAACACCATTGTTGTTTTATCAATCACACCAGACTCGGTCATTTCATTATAAAGATCATTTCCTTCTCGAGTTCGCTCGCCAACTCCAGCAAAAACAGAATAACCACCATGTTCCGTTGCAATATTTCTAATCAATTCTTGAATTAAAACTGTCTTGCCTACTCCAGCCCCGCCAAACAAACCAGTTTTTCCTCCTTTGGTATATGGCTCCATAAGATCAACGACCTTGATACCGGTAACTAAAATTTCAGTTGAAGTAGTTAACTCTTCATGTTTTGGAGCTGGTCGATGAATTGGATTCTTTTTATCAGTTTTAAGCTCACCTTTTCCATCAATTACATTGCCCAAAACATCAAACAGTCTTCCTAGCGTTTCTTGGCCCACAGGTACAGTGATTGGAGAGCCGCTATCAATAACCTCTATTCCTCTTGTCAATCCATCCGTTGAATCCATTGCTACTGTTCTTACCATATTGTCACCTAAATGCTGAGCGACCTCAAGTACCAAAATACCTTCATCTCCCCTATCAACACTTAGTGCATTCATAATATTTGGTAAATGACCATCTTCGAATGCGACGTCAACTACCGCGCCCATTATTTGAGAAATTTTTCCAGTCATATTTGACATATTAAGAATCCCTTTATTCTTTTAGCGCCTCAGCTCCACTAACAATCTCTAACATTTCTGTTGTTATGGCAGCTTGGCGTGCTTTGTTAAATTCTAATGTTAAATTTTTTATCATATCTTCAGAGTTGCTAGTCGCATTTTCCATAGCAATCATTCTTGCAGCTTGCTCGCTAGCGTACGATTCCAATAAGTATTTCCATACTTGCGCATTTAAGTAGCGTGGAATCAATGATTTGACAATTTTCTTCTTAGATGGTTCATAAAGATAATCAATGTTGATTAATTCATCTTCATCTAATTCAATCGGTAATAACTTTTCCGTAATAACTGCCTGAGTCGCAACATTTATAAATTCATTAAAAACAACTCGAATTTCATCAACTGATTGGTCTAAGAAATGATTGATTATTGTACTGCCAATTTTCATAGATTGATTAAAATTTAGCTCATTCCAAAAATCAAAATATGAACCAACGATATTGTATTTTCTAGATTTAAAATAATCATTGGCTTTTTTACCAATACAAAAAATATCTACATTTTCTTTACCAAAATCATCGATATCATTATGTGATTTTCTTAAAATGCTAGTGTTAAATGATCCCGCTAACCCTCTGTCTGAAGTCACAACGACGTAAGCCACTCTTTTTACATCTCTCACCTCTAATAATGGTAACATATCTCTTTCTACGGACGGCAGTAAATGTTGAATAATTTCAACTAAGCGATGATTGTAGGGGCGAGCTTTTTCCATATTTTCTTGAGCTCTTCGCATTTTTGCAGCCGCAACCATTTTCATTGCCTTGGTGACCTTCTGAATGCTTTTGACCGATTTAATTCGGTCGCGAATATCTTTAAGGTTGGCCATTATTTAAACGTTAAACCCATTTGCAAATTCTGAAATAGCTTTTTCAAGACTAGCTTCTAATTTGTCTGAAATAACACCTTCTTTAACAATCATTTTTAAATCATCAGCGTTATTTGCTTCTAAATAATCGAAAAGACTTGATTCAAATTCAGCTACCTTATCTGTGGGAACAGAATCCAAATATCCCTTTGAAACTGCAAATATTATTGCAACTTGCTTTTCAACTGACATGGGAACATATTGCCCTTGCTTGAGAATCTCTACCATGCGCTCGCCTCGCGTCAATTGTGCTTGTGTATTTTTATCGAGATCAGAGCCAAACTTTGCAAACGCTTCAAGTTCTCGATATTGTGCAAGGTCCAATCGCAGTGTACCAGCAACACCTTTCATTGCCTTAATTTGCGCATTACCACCTACGCGAGATACTGATATGCCAACATCAATTGCGGGTCGAACACCAGAGTTAAATAAATTTTTCTCTAAATATATTTGTCCATCAGTAATCGAAATCACGTTTGTTGGAATATAGGCTGACACATCCCCTTCTTGCGTCTCAATAATTGGTAAAGCAGTTAAGGAGCCTCCTCCAAGATCTTCAGAAAGCTTTGATGCTCTTTCTAATAATCGACTATGGAGATAAAAAACATCACCCGGAAATGCTTCTCTTCCAGGGGGCCTTCTAAGAATAAGTGACATCTGACGGTAGGCTACTGCCTGTTTTGATAAATCATCATAAATAATTAGAGCGTGTTTTCCATTGTCTCTGAAATGTTCCCCCATCGCACATCCAGAATAGGGAGCAATATACTGCAAAGGTGCTTCATCGGAGGCGCTTGAGGATACTACTGTAGTATACTCCATTGCCCCGTTTGCTTCTAGCTCAGCAACAATAGATGCGACAGTCGATGCTTTTTGGCCAATCGCAACATATATACAATAAACTGGTGAGTCTGTCTCGTGGGTATATTTTTGATTTATAATCGCATCAACTGCTACCGCAGTTTTTCCAGTTTGACGATCCCCAATGATTAACTCTCTCTGACCCCGGCCAATTGGTATCATACTATCAACAGCTTTAATGCCTGTTTGTAAGGGCTGATTAACTGGTGAACGCGACATAACACCTAATGCTTTTCTTTCAATAGGAAGGAAGTCTTTAGTTTCAATTGCTCCTTTACCATCAACGGGTTGGCCTAATGGATTAACAACGCGCCCAAGCATTGCATTGCCAACTGGCACCTCAACGACTTTCCCTGTTCGTTTTGCAAGATCACCTTCTTTAACATGGCTAGATTCACCAAATAAAACCACGCCAACGTTATCATCTTCCAAATTAAGAGCCATGCCGTAAACGTCATTTGGGAGCTCTACAAGTTCTGAGCTCATAACTTTTTCAAGACCCGAAACACGGGCAACGCCATCCCCTATTTCAATTACTTCACCAACCTCAGATACATCAACAGATAAATCAAACTTCTTAATCTGTTCTTGAAGCAATGCTGTAATATTATCAGTTTTGATTTCCATAGTTTCTTTCTAAATATTAAGCGTCTAACATTTTCTGACGCATGTTTCTTAAATGATTTCCTATTGAAGCATCCACAAGTTCATTGCCCACTCTCAGTCTAATTCCACCAATAAGATCAGGATTTACCTTAAAAGAAATCTCTGTATTTTTTTTCAAAGACTGGTCTAGTAATTTTTTCAGTTCTGCTTTCCTATCTTCAGATAAATCAATTGTCACGTCAGCGGTAACATTTACAATATTTTTTTTATCTGCGATCATAAGACTATAGTGTTTGCTTACTAAAGGTATAATCTTTACAAGATTCTCTCTTTTACAAACAGCAATAAATTCACTAACAATTTTATGACAACTATTTCCAAATACTTCCTTTGTTGCCTTAGCTTTATCAGAATTTGATACTCTCTTTGAAAGCAAGAATGATCTGAATTCAGCAGAGTTTCTTATGGCATTGCAAACATTAATAAGCGAATCTTTAACCTCAGCCTCTGACTGTGATTCAACTCCTACGTTAAACAGCGCTTCAGAATACTGCTTAGCTTTTTGATCAAGCTTCATATTTTTTGATTTTTTTCAGGGATTCTTCTATCAGTGTACTGTTATCTTGTTCGCTGATATTTTTGTTAATTAGTTTTTCTGCTACAGAAATTGACAAATCGACAACCTCTTTTTTAATGTCAGTAATCGCTTTATCTTTTTCAACTTGGATTTGATGCTGTGCATCTTTTCTAATTTTATCTGCTTCATCTTTTGCTTTCGCGATTGTATCATCTTTGATCTTTTCAGCAGCTGCTTTTCCATCAGAAAGAATTGATTGAGCATCAGAACGAGCTTGAGAAATTATTACTTCTGATTCCGAATTAATCTTTTCCAATTCTTGACGAGCTTTTTCGGCATCATCTAGAGAGCTCTTAATCAAATTTTCTCTTTCCTCAAGCATTTTTAACAGGGGCTTCCAAGCAAACTTTGCAAGGACATAAAAAAGCAATAAAAATGTAATTATTGTCCATATATATAGTCCTGGCGTTACTTGAGTCAGTAGGTTTTTCCCTCCATTATCGCCTGCAAAGATAGCTATAACTAAGAAATTCATTTCATTTCCCTATAAATTTGCTTTGTCTATGCTCTTAAAGAACAAGCATCAAGAAAGCGAATACTTCTGCTAGGATAGCAACACCTTCAAGTAAGAATAGGGGTAAATTGACAGCTGCGGTAATCTTATCGGCGGCTTCAGGCTGACGTGCAATGCTTTCTGCAGCAGCAGATGCAAATTTTCCAATGCCCATAGCAGCGCCTATGACAATCAGGCCAAGTCCAATTGGGAGAAATGTTGTAGGTTCCATATTATTGTTTCCTTATTTATTTAATGATGAACATTAATCGCCATTCCAATAAATACTGCAGTTAGCAATGTGAAAACATATGCTTGCACTAGAACAACGATTATTTCAAGTCCAGAAATTGCTGTAGCCATTGGTACCGATATTAAGGCAGCGCCAATTCCAGCTACAGTTGATTGAAATTTATCAGCAAAAATAGCCATGAGTGATAACAGTGCTAAAATAGCAATGTGTCCACCCGTCATATTTGCAGCTAATCGCATCGTTAAGGCAAAAGGCTTAACGATCATACCCATTAGCTCAATGGGTATTAAAATAATATATACTGGCCAAGCTAGTCCGTGCGGCACAAGATTTTTCCAGTGATTAATAAAACCATGTGCTCTTGTTCCAGCAATAATTATTGCAAAAAACGTAATGGATGCAAGAGCAGCAGTAACATGGAAATTACCAGTAGCTGTTGCTCCACCATGGGTTAGGCTATCAATAAAATTAGAGTGTACAAATTTATTTGTTATACCCAAAAAATCAAAAATTGGAATCATCCCTATACCATTTGCAAAAAGAATGAAGAAGAAAAAAGTAAGAATTAGTGGGGTCCAAGTATTAACCCATTTTGGTCCAACATTTGGAGCAACGATGGAATCTCTAATAAATTGTACAATGGCCTCAATAGCGCTTGAAACTGTAGAAGGGTTATACGTTTTTTGTCGTAAAAATCTTCGAATTGGAACTATAATAGATAAAGAGACCACTATTGCTACAATCCATAACATCATTACATGTTTTGTTACTGACATATCTATCCCAAAAATACTAGGTAAATGTAAAATGGGGTGATCTTGATCAGAATTTGAAACGTGACTAATTATATAATCAGCTACTTGCTGGGTTACGCTTTGACCTGTTGACTTTTCACCGCCTAAAATCATTTATGCTTTTTTTGTTTTTGGTTAAAAAGTGAATTTATAAACATTGCTTCCAACGTATGAAACACTATAAATGAGCCTAAAAAACTAAACACAAATGAGTGAGTGTTGAAAGCATAAAAGTGAATAAGTGCTAATAAAAATGGTGCAAAAAATATCATTTTCAAAACAAAGCCGATCATCAAAATCCTAGTAGTAGACAACGCATTGATTTGACTAGTCTTAAAAAGTAAAAAAGTTTCAATTAAGGCAATGGTGAAAGGCGTCAAAGCTCCTACAGTAATTTCAATTTTATTATCAGGGTAAATAGTAAATCCAATGATTAAAATTAATGCTGCTAATAAAATAAAATTTGGTAACTGTTTCATTTTTTAATTATGAATTTGTATAATTCGTAAAGGCCAACAATCAACCCAAACAAAAGCCCAATAATAAAAAAAGTTGGATAGGTATTAAAATTTTTATCTACAAAATAACCAATCAGGGATATAAATATAATAGCTCCTAAAAGAGTATAGGAAGCGCTCGCTGCTGGTCCTGATAATCTTAAGAAACGTTGAAATTCATTCAGTGTTCTTTGAATAAAATCATCATTTTTTTTTGACATACAATAAAAATAGTTTATCTATTAACTATCTTTATTTAGCGGTTTCTCATTCTCAACCATTACGCAGTGCCCCTGAAATTGTGCACCTTCCTCAATTACCAGGGTTCTATAAATAAGGTCTCCTTTAAGATTGCACTCAGATCCTAGAACTGCTCTATTTTCTACTCGAACATTTCCATCAACCATACCACCTATTTGAGAATCATTTGCTTGAACATTCCCATGTACTTCTCCTCCGCGAGCAATTCGAACTGGACCCTCTGAGATTACATCGCCAAAGACTTTTCCATAAACAGCAACACCGCCTTGACAGGTAATATTGCCTTGTATAACAGCATCAGTACCAATCATTGTATGTACATCTTTATAATCGTTTTTAGCCATAATTTATTTCACACTAATATTTGATTTATTTAGCTCCGGAAAATACAATAAAGGATCTATAGGTTCCCCATCTTTCCAAATTTCAAAATGGAGATGAGGTCCTGAGCTTATTCCTGAATTTCCTGAAGTTGAAATTACATCACCGCGCTTAACTTTCTCATAAGGTTTAACTAAAATTAACTCATTATGTCCGTAATAGGTAAAAAATTCATTACCATGATATATAATTACCAAATTTCCAAGTTCAGTTGTCCATCCGGAAAAGATAACTTGACCAGAAGCTGATGCCATCACTGGCTCACCTTGAGGAACAGCAATATCAACTCCATAATGCTCCCGGATATCCTGCTCATTGGAAACAATCATATCTTGAGTTAAAACACCTGCAGCTGGCAATAAAGATGGTACATTATCAAGATAAGTTAATTTAATTGGGTAATCATCCATCATTTTAGACAGTCCTGAATCAGTTGAGTCACTTTCTCCTAAATCCATACCTAACGCTTTTTGTACAACTATCTCCATCTGCTTCATTCTCTCAAGATCTCTATATAATTCTAAAACTTCAATTCTTTCTCCTATTACTTCATTATATCTAAAATCCATTCGCTTATAATCAGAAGCCATGGGTATAAGATAAATATAAGAAAAAACTATTCCCACAGCCATTGTAGATAAAAAAATCGTAATGAAAAGTGTGCCGTTTCTTGAAATTGAAAATCTTCTACTATCTCCATCATTATCAGGCACAATTAAAAAAGTATATCTACTTGGTTTCATATTAATTTTCTATGTTTCGTAATAATTCTATAATCCGCTCAAAATCATCATTGTTAAAATATTCAATCATAATTGAGCCAGATTTATTTCCTTTTACATTTAGAAGAACTTTTGTCCCTAAGATCGATATTAACTCATCTTCAATAGAGCGTATGGATTTACTTTTTAATTTAAATTTTTTAGTACGATTAGATTTAATCTTGGTAGGGCCTTTTGCAATTTTTTCTGCGGCCCTTACAGATAAACTATCATCGATAATCATTTTCCAAAGTTTAAACATGCCTGATTTAGTTGCCATAGAAAGAATTGCACGGGCATGACCAGCTGTTATTTTATTTTTTTTAAGACTTTTTCTTATTTCTAAAGGTAATTGAAGTAATCTTAGAGAATTGGCAATAGTTGATCGATTTTTACCAACAGACCTAGCGATCTCATTTTGTGAAAGTTTAAATTGATTTTGTAATAATGCATACGCCTCAGACTCTTCCATAGGATTTAAATCTTCTCTTTGAATATTTTCAATAAGAGCTATTTGCATCATATCGGAATCATTTTTTACATCAATAATATATGCTGGAATCTCTTTAAGCTTTATTGATTTGGATGCTCTGTATCTTCGTTCACCAGCAATTAAAATATAATTGTTATTTTCTTCACGCACTGTAATTGGACTGATTACCCCTTTTTGCTTGATTGACAAAGCTAAATCTTCAAGAGATTTTTTATCAAACTCTTTTCTAGGCTGATAAGGATTAGTTTTAATTTTTGATAGCAAAATTTTTGTTACTCCAGCATGTTTTATTTTTTCTTCATCATAAGATTTATCAGAGCGGATAAGCGCCTCAAGTCCTTTGCCAAGTCTTTTAGTTGCCATTATGTAATATCTCCTCTACTAAGGATAAATAATTTTGGGCACCTGTTGAATTAGCATCATAGAGAAGCGCTGGCTTACCAAAGCTTGGCGCCTCGCTTAGGCGAACATTACGATGAATAACTGTTTCAAATATTTTATCTTTAAAAAAACTTCTTACTTCATCTGCTACCTGGCTAGACAGGTTCAATCTAGAATCAAACATTGTTAATAAAACACCTTCAATTTCAAGCTTTGAATTTAGGTTTTTTTGAACCAATCGAAATGTGTTGAGTAATTGTCCTAAACCCTCTAATGCATAATATTCACACTGAATAGGAATTATTATTGAATTAGAACAAGTCAGGGCATTTAATGTTAGTAAACCCAAAGATGGTGGACAATCTATTAAAATATAATCATATTTTTTTTGTACGGATTTTAATGCTTTTTCAAGCTGTCTTTCCCGCGCCATTAGATTTACCAATTCAACTTCAGCTCCAACAAGATCATTCGTTGAGGTAATAATATCTAAACAATCAAGGCGGGTATGACTAATAACATTTGAAATTTTTTCTTTTCCTACAATTGAATCATAAATCGTCCCTTGAGGATTTTCAATTAATGCCTCAAGCCCTGTTGTTGCATTCGATTGAGGATCTAAATCAATCAGTAAAGTTTTAACCTCAGAAACTGCAAAGCTTACAGCAAGGTTAACAGAGGTTGTTGTTTTTCCAACTCCACCTTTTTGATTTGTTAGTGAGACGATTTTACTCATTTATATTCTAGTTAATTGCTTAAATAATGGAGCTAAAGTTAGCGATTAACTTTCTGCTTAAAAAAAAGAAAATAAATTGGTATGCCTGACAATACAAAACTTAAATCCTGAATTGATAAATTGAATTGATAAAACAACCTTAACAAGACCAATGTTATCAATCCAATTAAATATATTAATGGCAATAAAGGATATAATGGTATCCGATAACCCTTTTGACCCATGTCTAATTTTCTAAACTTAAAAAAAGCTAACGTAGTTATTATATAAAAAATCAGAATTGTAAATACCATTCCTGAGACTATAGTTTCAAAATTTTGCCTAATTACTAGCAACATTATACCCCATATGCAATGAGCAATTATTGCATGAGATGGTGTCTGATGAGATGGGTGAATACAATTAAACCAATTAAATAATAATTTATCCTTTGACATAGCATAATACAGCCTGCTTGCCGACATCATTGTACCATTTATACTTCCAGTTGCTGAAATAATTACAATCATTGAAATAGTTGCTGCTCCAAAATTTCCAAATAGGATTGATGCGGTATCTGAGGCAACAATATTGCTATTTCTAACTCCTTCTAAACCCATAACAGTATGATACATAAGATTTGCACCTAGGTATATAATTGCGATTATACTAATTCCATAAAACATCGTACGTGGAATAATTTCTTTTGGGTTTTTCATTTCACCAGCAACATAGCCAACTCTATCCCACCCTAAATAAGAAAATAAAACCAAAATAGCCGCTGCAACCGTGTTTCCAATTGGACCTAGATTCTGAGTGACGCTATAAGAACCAGATAAATTTGAATAATCTCCCCCAAATACAATTAAGCCAGCAAAGGTAAAGATGATGATACCTGTAGTTTTGATAAAAGATGAAAATTTATTATATATGCTAGCCTTATCGACGCCTAAATAATTGATTATTCCAAAACAAACAATAACACCTGCTGCTACAATATTTTTTTGGAATTGATTTAATGCAATGAAATACCCAATATAATTTGCTGTAATTAAGCTTATTCCAGCAGCTGGGCTTGTTCTGATAATTAATAATTGGGACCATCCAAAAATAAATGCCCAAAACGGACCAAAAGCCTTATTTATATAGACATATTCACCGCCTGTATTAGGAAAGCGCGAACCTAGTTCAGCATAAATTAAAGAGCCAATGAAGACAAAAACTGTAACAATTGCCCAAAGTAGGATAACACTAAAAAAAGAATTAGTATATGATGCTATGATTTGCGGAGTGGCAAAAATAGCAGAACCAATAGTAATGCCTATTAATAATGAAATACCATCAGTTATGCCGAGTGATTTTCTTAATTCTGTCAAAAGATTTTTAAATATTCAATGTTTGATCGGAAATCTACTAATCCATAACATTGCATCTAGTGCTAAGCAGTGGAATGAAATAATACAAAGGCCAATTACAGAGGCATTATGAAGAAAACTATTATTTACACCATTAGCGGTAGCAAGACCAATCATCATTAGAAAAACTGTAATTCCTGTCAGCCATAATTCCAATTGCACAAAAGTCCATAAAATTTGATTTCCATGATCTAAATAAGCAAAGGTTGTATGAATCCAAGACGCAGCAGTAATCAGAAAAATTATTAGAAGACCTTTCATAAAATTAATATTTAATTTTCCCCTAAAGAAATCTAAATCCAATCCATCTTGAAAGATTAAATAATACATCGCAACACAATAACCAAAGGCAGAAATGAACATAAACAAAGTAATCCAAAATCGTAAATTTTCTGGAACACCGCCCCAAAGTTCACCGCGAGTTTTTGGGTGATTGATCAAAGCAATAACATATCCACCAAGAACAGCAATTCCACCAATGACATTTATGATAAGAAATTGTGTCTGAATACGCATAAACTAATATTAACCTCCTAAGTTTATTCCATTGTGTATGGTAAGTATAACCCATTAAATTTTTTGGAACAATCAATGAATATAAAAACCTTATGAAAGCACTTGTAAAGCATTCACCTAAGATGGGTATTTGGATGGAAGATGTCGATAATCCAATATGTGGTACCAATGATGTAAAAATAAAAATAACACATACTGCAATTTGCGGAACTGATATCCATATATATGATTGGGATGAATGGGCACAGAAAAACCTGGACCTACCGCTAATAGTCGGTCATGAATTCTGCGGAATTATTGAAGAAATTGGAAATGGCGTAACTCATTATGAAGTTGGAGAACGTGTATCGGGAGAAGGGCATTTGACTTGTGGATATTGTAGGAATTGCAGAGCTGGAAAACGCCACCTTTGCCATAAGACTAGGGGCGTTGGCATTCATCGAAGCGGAGCATTTGCTGAATATTTAGTGATTCCAGAATCAAATGTATGGTCTATTCATAAAGATATTCCATCTGAAATTGCAGCTTTTTTCGATCCATTCGGCAATGCCGTACATACTGCGCTTACATATGATTTAACGGGGGAAGATGTATTAATTTCTGGAGCAGGACCCATAGGCATAATGGCTGCAGCAATTTGTAAGTTCTCCGGTTCAAGAAATATTGTGATTACAGATATAAATGATTACCGCTTGGACCTAGCATTAAAACTTGGCGCCACAAAAGCGATAAATCCAAAAATAGAAAATATTAAAGATATATTTAAAGAATTGAATATTAATCATGGTTTTGATATCGGACTTGAGATGTCAGGCAAACCCGAAGCATTTAACCAAATGATAAATCACATGTATAATGGAGGAAATATTGCACTTTTAGGATTGTTACCAGAATCAACAAAAATCAATTGGAATGATGTCATTTTCAAAGGGCTAAACATTAAAGGGATTTATGGCAGAAAAATGTATGATACATGGTATAAAATGACACAAATGATTAGAAGCGGCCTATCAATTTCTGAAGTTTTAACCCATCGTTTTAAGGTTGACGATTATCAGGATGCATTTAAAGTATTAAAATCAGGAAATTGTGGAAAGGTTATCTTGGAGTGGTGAATTCTTTTAAAAAAATTATTTCCGAAATAAAAGATGAAGGTCTCTATAAAGTTGAAAGGCCAATCTCTTCTCCCCAAAGTGTTGATATAGTTACGGACCAGGGTTTAAATGTATTGAATTTCTGTGCAAATAATTATTTGGGTTTAGCTAATCATCCAGATTTAATTGCATCTGCAAAACAAGCGCTAGATAAATATGGTTTTGGGATGGCCTCAGTTCGGTTTATTTGTGGCACTCAAACTATTCATAAAGAACTTGAAGATACTATATCTCAATTTTTTAATTCTGATGATACTATTTTATATAGTTCCTGCTTCGATGCAAATGGAGGACTCTTTGAAACACTTCTTGGGCAAAATGATGCGATCATTTCAGATAGTTTAAATCATGCTTCAATAATTGATGGAATTAGACTCTGTAAGGCTCAACGTTATCGCTATAAAAATAACGATATGGAAGATCTAGAAAAACAATTAATCAATTCGCAAAATGCAGAAATTCGCTTAATTGCAACAGATGGTGTGTTCTCCATGGATGGTTACATAGCAAACCTTGATCGCATAACTGCGCTCGCAAAAAAATATGATGCTATAGTAATGGTTGATGATAGTCATGCTACTGGTTTCATTGGTAAAACAGGGAGAGGGTCTGCAGAATATCATGATGTTATGGATAAAATCGATATCTGGACTTCAACATTAGGCAAGGCGTTAGGTGGTGCTTCTGGTGGCTTTACTACTGGAAGAAAGGAATTTATAGATCTTCTTAGACAACGCTCTAGACCTTATCTTTTTTCAAACACGCTTACCCCTGCAATTACCTCCGCAGGGATTAAAGCCTTTAAAATGCTTTCAAAATCTACGGAATTAAGAGATAAGTTAGATAAAAATACAAAATATTTTCGACGAGAAATATCAAACCTAGGTTTTGAAATAAAAAATGGGGAACATCCTATTATACCGATTATGACTTATGATGCTCTAGTTGCTCAAAAAGTTGCTTCGGCATTATTAAAAGAAGGAATTTATGTCATAGGTTTTTTCTATCCCGTTGTTCCAAAAAATGAAGCGAGAATAAGAGTTCAGATATCAGCTGGCATGTCACAGTCTCATTTAGATCAAGCTTTAGATGCATTTAAAAAAGTAGGGGGGAAATTTAATATCATATAATAATTGGTACGCAGGCTTGTTCAATAGGTAGATACAAGAGTATATTCCCCGTCCTTAGAGCAATTATATATTTAAAAA
>CERS01180881.1_pt1 | contig 14690 bp, 11 predicted proteins | sample 356251 | NCBI WGS metagenome assembly CERS01 (sample SAMEA2621020, study PRJEB7988) | marine metagenome | isolation source: saline water (ENVO:00002010), including
AACAGAATATACAGATTATATAGAAATTACAAGAAAGATATTAACAATATATATTTATAATATATGAATACCTATGATAATATTCAATGGCGAGAGACCGACTTTCATAAAGAAGAGTTTCATGATGCGACCGAATTCTTTGATATGCTCCATATTAAATCCCTCATTATTCCTGTAGTTCCCCTAAAGCATTCTCATATTTTACCCAATAATAATTCTACTTCAACGCAAATTATCGGCGCATATGAATTTGACCGAGAGACTAATCAAAACGCCTATATTATCCAGCGCGTTCAAACATCACAAATGACACATTACCGCCTCATCCAGGCTGAACGCACCTACGATCATTGGAATATTGGAGGATTATTGACGAGTTTTCACCTTACAACATTTGAAGCTCAAACTCTTAATGACCTAGTTATTCACGCATTGCCTAGTGAAATATTAGAGATTATTTACCGAGAGAAATCCGTAGTTCAACAAATTAAAGAACATCCATCCTCTAAAAAAGAATCATTAGCAGAGTATGGGCGGAAGTTATTAAGAGGAATATTCCGTATATCATAAAATTGAAAAATTGAATCGGTATAAATACAACTATCCAAGTTAAACTATGACTTCACTAGAACAGAAATACCAGAAGAAAACAGATAAGGAACACGTCTTAGATAATCCAGGAACCTACACGGGTTCTATGGAACCATCCGATTTTGATTCTTATATATTTGAGCATGGGAAAATTGTCCAACGCCCGCTCAAAAATATTATTATGGGTTTATATAAATTATTTGATGAAGCCATTGTGAATTGTCGGGACCATGCTATCCGACAAGCCCAAGCCCTTGCACAAAAAAAACAGGATATTATTCCTCTTTCTTATATTGATGTGAGTATTTCTGACGATGGTATTATCACTCTAATTAATGATGGTAATGGGATTGATGTAGCTGAACATCCTACTCATAAACTCTGGATTCCAGAAATGATATTTTATCACCTTCGTACAGGAACAAATTATGATAAAAAAGAACAAAAAATTGTGGGTGGTCAAAATGGCTTTGGTTCAAAATTAATCTTTATCTGGTCTGAATGGGGAAGGATTGAAACCGTCGACCATATTCGTAAATTAAAGTATGTTCAAGAGTGTTCTAAAAATTTAGATGTCATTGGAAAACCTAAAGTTACAAAATGTAAAACAAAACCCTATACTAAAATCTCCTTTAAACCTGATTATGAACGATTGGGACTCAAAGGTCTTTCGGCTGATATGATTACCCTATTTCATCGTCGTGTCTATGATATTGCGGCCGTAACAGATAAATCCATTAAAGTCAAACTAAATAAACAGGTTATTTCAACGAAACATTTCCAACACTATGTGGATCTTTATATTGGAACGCGTTCCGAAACAAAGCGGATTTATGAGGAGGCATCCGAACGCTGGGAATATGTGGTTTGTTTATCGCCAACCGATGAATTCACTCAAGTATCTTTTGTAAATGGAATCTTTACGCAGAAGGGTGGTAAGCATGTGGATTATATTCTTGGTCAAATTGTTAAGAAAATCCAGGCATATATCCTCAAGCGCAAAAAGGTGGAAGTCAAGCCTACAACCATCAAGGAACAATTAATGCTCTTCTTGAGGTGTGATATTACGAATCCATCGTTTGATAGCCAGACAAAAGATTTCATGTCTACACCGACATCTAAATTTGGTTCATCGTGTAAAGTGAGCGATGAATTCTGTGAAAAGATTGCCAAGATGGGGGTGATGGAGGCAGCGTGCGAGTTGACTGCGGTGAAGGATAAGAAGTCGGCAAAGAAGACCGATGGGACAAAAACAAAATCTATCCGTGGTATTCCAAAGTTGGTGGATGCAAATTGGGCAGGAACAGCAAAATCATCTGAGTGTACACTCATTTTATGTGAAGGGGATTCGGCAAAATCTGGCATAGTCTCGGGTTTAAGCCGTGAGGATAGAAATCGTATAGGGATATATCCAATGAGAGGTAAATTATTTAATGTGAGGGGTGAGACGATTAAGCGTATCTCAGAGAATAAGGAAATTATTGAGATGAAGAAGATAATTGGTCTGGAGATAAACCGTGAGTATAAGACGATTGAAGAGGTAGAGAAAAACTTGCGATATAAATACATTGTCTTTATGACGGACCAGGATTTGGATGGGTCACATATTAAGGGTTTGGGTATTAATTTCTTTCAATCACAATGGAATTCGCTTGTTAAGTTAGGATTAATTGGATTTATGAATACTCCGATTCTAAAGGCTACCAAGGGAAGTCAAGTCAAGGAGTTTTATAATGATGGAGAATATGAGCAGTGGAAAGAGGCAAATAATCCAGTAGGATGGAAGATTAAATATTATAAGGGTTTGGGAACGAGCACGGCAAAGGAATTTAAAGAATATTTTGCCAAGAAAAAAATAATCTCATTTACACATACAGAAGAGTCTGATGATGCGATTGATAGAGTATTTAATAAGAAGCGGACGGATGACCGCAAGGATTGGTTAGCCAATTATGATAGAACCAAATATCTGAACACCTCTAGTGATAGTGTTTCATATGAAGAGTTTATTGATAATGAGATGATTCATTTCTCAAAATATGATTGTGATAGGTCTATTCCTAATATGATGGATGGCCTTAAGTTGAGTTTGCGTAAAATCCTCTTTGCTGCATTTAAAAAGCGATTAACTACAGATATTAAAGTTGCTCAGTTTAGTGGATATGTATCGGAGCATAGTGCTTATCATCATGGAGAGCAGAGTTTGAATGGTGCGATTGTAAATATGGCACAGGATTATGTGGGTTCAAATAATATTAATCTATTAGTACCAAATGGCCAATTTGGGTCGCGGTTGCAGGGCGGAAAAGATTGTGCGAGTGAGAGATATATTTATACGCGGCTCAGTCCAGAGACTCGCCGGATATTTTCGGTGGAAGATGACCCGATTTTAAATTATCAGGATGATGATGGGTTTCCAGTAGAACCGATTTATTATATTCCAATTATTCCTTTAATTTTAGTAAATGGAGGTCAAGGAATTGGAACTGGTTTTAGTAGTGAAATTCAGTCATATAAATTAGAAGATATTATTAGTCGTCTGAAACAATTAATGAATAATGTCCCTCTCACAAGATTTACAATGACTCCTTATTATAGAGGATTTAAAGGCACAGTATCTAAAATAGATGATTCAAAATATCTAGTGTTAGGGTGTTATGAAAATATGGGAGCAGATAAAATTAAGATTACAGAACTTCCGGTTGGATGTTGGACGTTGGACTATAAGCAATTTTTAGAAAAGGCGATTGATGCTAAAAAGTATGTTAAAGATTACAAGGATTTATCAACGGATAAAGTAGTAGAATTTCATGTGATATTCCATAAGGGTCAGCTCGCTAAATTATTAAAACATAAGGCTGATTATGGATGTAATGGTATACAAAAGTATATGAAATTGATGACAACTAAAACAATGGGAAATATGTATTTGTTTAATCATAAGGAACAATTAAAGAAATATGAGTGTGTAGAGGATATTATTACGGATTATTTCCCGGTAAGATGGGAGGCTTATCAGACTAGAAAAGCACATATTCTGGCTGGATTGAAGGTAAAACATAAGGTGTTATCAAATAAGGCAAGATATATCAATGAATTATTGGAGGATACGATTGATTTGAGGCGTAAAAAGAAGGAAGAGATTACTACAATTATGGCTAATAAAAAGTATGATAAAGAAAATGAATCGTATAATTACTTGATTAAATTGCCGATGGATAGTGTGTCAGAAGAGAATGTGGCAGATTTACTAAATCAGAAGCAAGAAACGGAAACACAAATTACAGTGTTGGAAAAGAGGACGGTGAAGGATATGTGGTTGGAGGATTTAGAGAGATTGGTGGCTTGACCTGATGGAATATATTAATATATATTCTAATACATTCAAACATAACTATAAAAATCAATAATACAAAATAAGTAAAATCTCTCTACTTATATAAATTAATCCGGCCCAAATAATATACTCTAATAACCAATAATGATAATACACCACAATACTTATGCCTAAACCTCCAGTACCAATAATATACATATGATTACTTTTTGTCTCACATAAACATACTGGACAATCAAAATATTCTAGTTTTTTCTTTTGAATCTCTCTGTTCCATTGATTCCATTCATTAAAATAATTAATAATTTTAGTATCATGATAATATAATTTAGGATTATCATAATATTTGTTTTCGGTTGATTTGGGATATGGAAAGGTAGGTTCTTCGGGAATAGCAGAAAGTATATATTTGCTAAAACATGCTTGACATAATACATGCTGACAAGAAGATTTAGAGAGATTCATAACAATACAAGTATCTTTTACTTTACATACATGACAAGTATTTCTAATAATTGTAGGTTTATAATAGACAATTTGTCCTTGAATATAATGAGAGAATAAGATAAAACAGCTTTTACAATGGTTATTATAACATATAGGACCAGTTTTTTTACATATAGGATAATTTAAACATTTTGTAGGCAACATTATACATTATAAGTATCATAATTTATATACTTTTTAATGAAAATATATAAATAGTAGTAAATACGTAAACAGTAGTAAACACATAAATTATCAAGTGTGTAGAACATAGTTGATATATAGTTCTAAAACCCAATTTTCTGTTCTAATACTGTATCTGGAGTATCTCCTCCAAATGTCATGGTAGGTAAATCTAGAGGCGTAGGAAGTGTAGAAACATCTTTAAGATAATGCATATAACCTTTTGCTTCTCCCAATACTTGAGGGACACAATATTCTAATACTAAGCAATTTAATACATCTACTTGACCATGAGAATCTGTTGGTAGGTTTTTAGCAGAACTTAAATAAATACTGCGCATAATAATTTTCAAGGTATCAGTGCATTGAGGCCCTATATGATATAGTCCATTAGATCCTTGTAGAACACCATGAATGATGCCATTTTGTAAAAGTTGTATATTTTTAGCGGAGAAAAATAGTTCTGATACTTTATTTTCATGCCAGTTACCATTTAGGGGATTTCTATATTCGGTTACTTTAGAATCGCAGCCAATTTTATCATATAGAGAGAATAGCTTATTTGTGTCCGGTTCTAATATATTGACTCGTCCATTCATGTATAATAGAGCTATATATTATTTTATATAAAATTTATATTTATATAAAATTTATATTTAGTAATATACTAATTAAAATATTAAGATATGTTATATGAGTTCTTTTCAAAATATAATTATTATGATTGCATTAGTATCATTAGTTATACTATTTATCATTTTTGGAGTTATGTTATATTATGCTAAATCTAAAGAAATTTATCCACCCGTTACAGCAGACTGTCCAGATTATTGGCTTAGTCAACAACAAGATAAAAAAAATGTATGTATAAATCATTTACATTTAGGAAAAGCTTCATGCAATACTACAATGAATTTTAATTCCGAAAAATGGAAAGGTTCAGACCATATATGTAAAAAAAAACAGTGGGCAAAGAATTGTGATTTAACTTGGGATGGTATTACTAATTCGTCAAAACAATGCTAAAGCACACTAATATATTTTGTATAGTTAAACACTGTTTAAATATATAAAACAGTGTTATGTATGGAAGAAAGTATTTTATCTAAAATAGAAGACATATATAAAAATAAATGTAAAAAGCCAATTATATATATTGATGGTGATAATGGGGTTGGTAAAACACATTTAGTAAAACAAATCCTAAAGAAAAAAAAAGAATGGAATCCACTATGGTATAGTAGTATAAATAATAATGATATAATAGATATACTATCTAATAAATATTCATCTAATATATCTATTTTATCTTATTTTAAAAAATATAATATTAAAAATATAATAATCATAGATGATTTTTTATATAATATACAAATACATAAAACATTATTAACAACTATAATTCAATATATTAAATGTAATAATAAATATATACCAGTTATTATTATAAATAATTTAATAGTTAATAAAAAAATAAATTATATAAAAAAATATAGTTCTGTATTTACTGTTAATACTCCAGATATTAGCATTTTAAAACATATAATAATAAAACATATACCAGATATATCTACACTAGATATATGTAAACTAATAAAGATTTCAAAACATAATTTATGTAAATTATTAGCAATTATACCTTTTTATAATGTAATACAAGAACAAATAGATATAAAGTATAATAATTTAATCATAATAAATACATTATTAACACATAATACATTATTAAATGATTATTATAAAATAATATCAGACAGTGATAGAACATCATTAAGTTTAATTTATCATGAAAATTGTATCCAATTGTTTTCAAAAAATATAGTATTGTATAGTAGTATTTTGGATAATTTTACAATAGCAGATTATTTAGATAGATATATTTATCAAAAACAATTATGGGAATTAAGTCAATGGACTAATTTAATAAAATTATTTTATAGTAATAATTTAATTAAAGATAAATCACGTTCTATTAACATATCATTTACAAAAATATTAACAAATTATGCAATAGAATATTCTAATAAAAACTATATAATAAGATTGTGTAAACAATATAACTGTAAAAAAAATGAATTAATTTATTATATTACTTTGCCTTCAGAAAGATTATTAAAATTATATACCAATAGTTAACGACGGCGGGATTTAGATGACCGATACCTATCATATTGTTTCTTATTATCAAAATAATATTTCAAAGGTTCTTTGTCTTGTCCAGTGCCATGCATTACACTATATAATGCATCTTTAGCCGCTTGACTATTCACTAGATATGAATATGGTTTTTTTGTTAGTGGATTATAACAAAACCCTTTACTTAAAGGATCATATTTTTGTTTAATTTGAGTGACTCGTTCACTTTTGGACATATATTCTTCTTCATAAGAAGATACAGAGATAATATCATTATTGTCGGGCTCAATGGAAGGCATTATAGTTAATCTATTATATTTATTATTTAATTCAATTTTTTAATTAAATAATAAATAAATAAGTAGTTATGGGCAGTTGTACAAGTAGACAAGAAGCAAGGCGTCCTAGGTGTAGGGCAAGAGCTCCCAGTATAGACAATATAGAACCGGTTAATCGTGAAGAAGCAATGCAACAAAGGACTATAGAATATTATAGACCTAGGGTTATTTATTTAAATCGGCATAGAGTACAACTACCCGTAGAAACTCCTGTCATTACTTTTAGATCTATAAATACAGTTAATACAAATGAACTAATAGAGAGATTAACTACATTTGCACAGATGTTGAATGAGTTAGATACTACAACATCTAGTAATCCTACTGATGTTAATCAGTATAAAACTTACACATTAAATAAACCGACTACAAAAACTTGTGCTATATGTTTAGCATCTATGGGGGATACGTTATTAGGAGAGTTGGTAACAGAATTACCATGTAAACATGTTTTTCATAAAGCGTGTCTTGCTAGATGGTTTAAGGATAATAATACCTGTCCATTATGTAAGTTGGTATGTTGATTATGTCTTGGTTTTCTTTAATTTAACATTCGTTTCCTGTAATTGTTTCATAATAGTAGCTACTTCTTCTCCATTCAGTGTTTTTTGTTTTCCTCCAGGTAATTTAATCGTCCAAGACCCAAGTGTTTTTTCTAATGTTTTATATTTAGTATTTAGCGTAGATAATTCCCGGATTTTACTTTCTAATTCTTTAGATAATAGGGCTATATTTTGTTGCTGCTGTTGGAGTTGTTGCTGCTGTTGTTGAAGGATTTCTTGAATTTGCTGTGGTGATATTTTCTGTGGTGGTTGTCCAGGTTGTTGCATAACAAAACCGCCCCCACCACCACCACCATGTTGTTCAGCCATTCGTCGGCGTTCCTCCTCTATTTCTATCATTTGTTTAAGCACATCGGGTTTTTTCTCGGGTTTTCCCGGTTCATATGTTTCTAATGTTTTATCTATATCTTCTAAGAACCACTTTAAAATAGTAGGTTCTTTTACAAATTCATCCACCGTTTTATCGCTTACTTTACTGACTGGAGTAGGTCCTCCTTCTAATAATTTTTTCTTGTCAAAAGTATTTTGTGTGTGTGAAAATACTAAAATAGTTTGTTTGGGTTCTAATTGAATCATAGGAATACTGTATGATTTCAAAAATTCTTTCTCTTCGGCTAAACTCTTCTCCTCATTATATTTTGTAATTTTTAATAATTCTTTTTTAAAAGCGAATGTACCGGCTGTAGCATGATTTGGTCCGTAAGGTCCAAATTGCCACATTTGTTGTACATGTTTAAAGTAAATATAAATTTCACTAGCACCTGCTACCAAGTGTTTTGATGCGGTAAGCATTTTAACAGCATGCTCAATACGAGTAGGTGGATAATAATCGTCATCATCCATATAAACAATAATATCACCTTTACTTTTTTCATGCATGAGATTTCTTTTTTTTCCTAATTTCATCTTCTTTTCATATCTGTGGTATTTAACATTTGGGTGGTCTTTTACTAAATCTTCTATACAATCATCACCATCATCAATAATGATCCATTCTATTTTATCCTTAGGATAAGTCTGGTGATTAAAACATTGAATCATAGATGGAATAAATGGGCGACGATTAAAAGTGGGGGTGCATACACTTACAAATGGTAAATCTTTAATTTTTTTGACTTTATTAGTTTTTTTAGCTTTATTAGATTTTTTCCCCATAGGTATATTAATATAGATGATTTTATATTTATATTTTAAACTAGAAATATATTAAACACTAAAAATATTAAATACAGAAAATATTAAATACAGAAAATATTAAGTAGAACATTTATATGCTTTTGAATCAACATTAGGAAATCCACTAAAACATCCGGATACTCGCAGTAACATTCTAATAATAATAATAAGAATAGTTACTAATACTACAATTCCTATTCCACTAACCACATTAGGATAATCAGATAATGTGGTAGTTGCAGCAGAGTATACAATTAATACAATTAAAGTTAATATAAATTCTTGATTATATTTTAATATAGGTAGTAGTTGTTTAATAAAAGTGCCATTTGTTATTCCCCATAAAGGCAAGAAATACCAGGCTAGTAAACTAACTTGAATACCAGTTAGCCAGCATAAAATCATCATAAAAATTGCAAATATAGCAATAATTATAGTAACTATAGTTAATAAGAAATAATAAAATAAATTAGGTATATCTAAAAAGAAAAAAGATGGAATACTAAATAGCATAGGAGGTGTGTATTGCCTTAAATCTATAGGTTGTTCTGTGGCTGCAGAAAAAATACTAACTCCTACCGAATAAGGAAACACAATAAATATACAAATTAATGTTAAAAATATAGGTCCCAAAACTAGTAATAGTTTATTAATAAAATTACGATATAAATCACCTAATAAATTCTTAGGATATCCGGGGTTAATTGTGCTTAATATTTGCCATAACATCCATCGGTAAGACCAAAAACCAAATATAATCGGAGTAATAAATAGAGAGCGCCAGTTTCCATAATTAATCCAGTTATATGGTGTAGTATAATTTTTAAGATTAAAATATGCGGCCATATTATCTTCTCCTTTTTGTAAATCATAAAATTGCATTAGTTTTGTGCCATTTTTTGTAGGGGTACAATCATACCCTTCTTTACTACAATTATAAGTGCCTACATATAAATATGGTGTTTTTTCTACATCAACTCCAAATATATCAGGATTCGTTTTTAGTTCTTCAGACTTATATACTAACATAATCATTAAAGAATTAAATATTATAGTAAAAAACATACTACCAGTATACTGTAAAATTTTTAAAAACCAGTATAGATATGCTTCTAAAAATTTTGTTGTAAATATAGGATTAGACATTATACTATATTTACAAAATAATAATCAAAATAATATATTATGAGTCGTATTTTAGTAGATTATACTCTTACATTATCATTATTTATACAAATAATTATAATTTTAGGAACTAGTATAGGACTGTTTATACAAGTAGAACCTAAAGATTTTATGATCAAACAAATATTTATTCTAGAATATATTGTACAAATTATTGAAGCAGCCATGTATGTATGGTTATCCTATTCTGTCATAAATTCGGCGACTATGGTTAAACGACGTTATATAGATTGGTTTATTACTACACCTATAATGCTATTTACAACAGTATTATATATGAAATATAATACTACAGACCATAATATATCTACACCAACACTATATACTATTTTTACACAAGAACGAGATAATTTATTTGCTATATTTGGCTATAATGCATTTATGTTGATATGTGGATTGACTGGTGAATTATATCCTAATTATTCTAAATTATTTATACCAATTGGCTTTTATTTTTTTTATAAAGTATTTTATACGATATATGATAAATTTGTAGAAGGCAATATAATTAATACTAGATTATTTGTCTTTATTACTGCTATATGGAGTTTATATGGAGTAGCCGCTTTATTTTCTTCACATATCAAAAATATATGTTATAATATATTAGATATTATTTCTAAAAACTTTTATGAAATATATATCTTTTGGATAATGGTGACCCTTAATTAGAAAAAGCTAGTCCAACATTGCCTCCTATAAATTCAACAATATTATATCTTTCTTCCATAAAAATAATATCATAATTATATTTAAAGGTGTTATTATTTTGAACTGTAGTTCCAATTGGTGTTCCATCTGCAGCACACAATGTTTGATAATTTTTTGTGTTATTAAGAGGTGGAGTCATTGTTGTAATTTCTAGTTCTATTTTAGAGAACTTATTTGTATTCATAGCTCCGGTGGGTTGAATAAGCATTGGGTTAGTATCTAATTTAAAGTTATAACAATAAAGACCATCTTTTGCATTTCCAGGTGTTCTAGTATATTTTTCTATATAGTTATAAATGCCTTCATCCATTAAATTCTCTCTATATTTACCGTCAATAACTATAGCAGCATTAGACATGATAGTTTTTTGATTTTCAACTGTATAAACCCCTGTAGTAGAAAAACTATAACCACAATTTGCTGCTCCCCAGAAATTATAAAAAGGAGTAGATGGGGAGGGTGGGGTTGGTGGGGGGGTTGGTGGTGTAGGTAGAATTTCTTCAGTACTTGAGTATAAAGAATGATAAGATGTTGGATACTGATCTCTATTACTAAATTCTCTATAAGTAGATTGATATATCTCATTTGTATAGTTGGAAGAGTAGGCTGGTGATATAAAATTAGATTCAATTGTTTTTGATAAGAATTTAGGGGTTCTATATTCATTAAATATGCTATCAAAATGATTATAATAATCGTCTACAACAATATTCCTTGGTGAATTATCTAGTTCAAACATATAATCAGTAGGAATAGTTATTGAATTAGCAATAGAACTATTATTGGAATTAGATATAGTCAGTTGAACATTATCTGTATGTGGAGAGGAAAAATTATCATGTAGTGGTGTAATATAAATCCATGTGGTTCTAGTACTTGTTTGCTGATATATTTCATTATAGCTTTTATCAAATGCATTGGCTAGATATTTTGAAATATCTTGATAATAAGCACAATTATATTGAAACCAAGCAGCAGTTTCAAAATAACTATATGAGGTATCTTTATTTTCTAGAGATACATTACTTACTGTTGTGTAATATAATAAGTTATGATTATTAGATATATCTTCACTAGGATAAGTGCGACATGTGCTATCGTTACAATCTCCAGAAATATGAATAATATCTGGATTAATATATCTCATGAAATTATTTAATCCAGAAATGGTCATACTTGCACGTTCGGAATATCGTTTATAATATTGAAACCGATAAGGTATTTGCTTAGGTAACTTAGTTACATAATCTATTAAGTCACTACAATCCGTTTCCATATTTGCTAGATGGTTTATAGATAAATCACAGCTAGAATCACGTAAACCTACCAATGATAAATCATTGCTAAATCCGCTAGTGTAGCTAGCTATCTGATTATATGATATATCTAGTAAGGTATGATTTAGTATATTCTTAACTTGGCTGGATGAATCTGCACCAAAAAACCAAGAAAAGACTGTACCTAAATTATTGTTTTTTGTAAATGGGCTATAACTATTATCAGGTCCATCATTATACCATTCATATGATGGTTTTTTGGAGGTTGATTCATCGGCTAATTTTTCTTTAGAATGGTTATATAACATAACATCCGTTAAGTTAGTTCCACTGGCGTATACTACTAAAGGATATAACTTACTTGAAATTTCTTGACAAATAAAAAAGTGATTCTTAGCATTTGTTAAATATAATGACGATATATCATTATAATGAGGGGTTATACAGGATATTTCGGTTGAAGAAAATTGGCTAGATTTAAATAATTGCATACTCCACATAGTAGAAATATCAATAGATGTATTAGAATGAAATATATTGTCTATTTTTTCCCGAACATAGGAGTTATCATAATAAGACTGTTCAAATGGCTTACAATGACTTACTATAGATAAATCTGCTAAGTCACCTGGCCAATATAATTGTGAAAAACCCATTACATTTTGTTTTTTCAAATAATATTGTTGATTAAAACGATTGGATGGGTCATACCAATTCATTAAAGCACTCTGAGGATTGGTATCATCTTTTTGTATTATAATAGTAGTATTTGCAACGGATAAATCGGCATTAATATAGCTTAATTGTATAGAGTTATCATCATTACCTAATAATATAGCACTAACATCTGAAGAGGTCATTCTGCCCCATGCAACAGCATAACGGTTATAAATATTAAGTTGCAATGATTGGTATAATGAAACATTATAAAAATTAGGTATAGTACTTATATCATTAATTTTACTAAAATTGTTATATTGCGGTGTAATAAACGATGTGTCAGATAGAGGGTCATTATTTAAATTTTTAGACTTTAAAGTATTTATAGATGTATCATATAAAATAATAATTTTATCATTTTTATCATTTTGGTCTATTAATGATAAATCTTTTAATAAAGATGGTGTATTAAAATATTTCATTAATTCAAAAAAATTTAAATAAGTATTTCCGGAATCGTCCAATATAGTTTGTGATGTATCATATTGATTATATACATTAGACATATCTGACCAATCATATATTCTAAATTCTTGTCTTGACGATAATTTTAACTGAATAAATGACATATCCCATTCATTACTTATAGTGATATCTATAGAAGGATTAATATTATTTATACTACTATCTGGTAGATATGTTTGTAAATATGACATATCTACATGTTGCAACAATGGAAAGTTATCATAATTGGTACAACCAGTATGAGAATCAGTATATGCACTATCATCATTTTGATAACAGTTAGTATATTCTGTATTAAACATATTACTTAATGCACGTATACCTTCACAACTAATAGATGTGGCACTAATACAATCAACCCATTTTGTAAATTGTATAGGTAATTGTTTATATATAAGAGCTGGGTCAAAACTTATAGTTACACTACTATATTGTGTAATATTATTATAGCAGTTATCTGTTCCTTCATTCATATTAAATGGTTGACTGATATCGGTAGTATAATTTAAACTAAACTCTTTAAGGGTTATGTCCCAATTACCACTCCAATACCACTTGTTTGACTTATTATTAAAATTAAAACTAAAATCGAATGAGTTGCTAATCAATTCTCCCGTTAATTTAGGTTGTACACAAACAAAATCTATATAATAACTAAGGTCACTTTTCTGGACTGTTTCATCAATGTAACAATTCTTGGCAAATACTAATTCATAGTTATATATATTTGATATAGGTGAGTTTTTACCTGCACGATAAAATATAATATTATTTGTAGTAGTATGTTTCCATAAACGAAAAAAAGTATAATTTTCAGGATATGTATAACTATCATCACAAGGTATATTACCAAATTTTATTTTTTCATTATTAAATGATGTAATTATATTATTACTCATTTCATTGTAATAGCCATATCCAGAAATCTCATGATAATTACCATAATACTGGCTTAATGCTTGAGTAAATGAACCAACCTCATATTGAGACATATTTGTTTCACGACGGTTAATAGCAAAACTAATATCGTATGAAATATAGGATACGTCTATTATTAAACTGCATGAATTATCATTGGTATCCTTATTGCCACTAATATTATAATAAATATTAAAGCTATTACACATATCAACTAAACTATATATATTATTAGAATCTTGATAATAATTAAATATATAATATCGTTGACTTTTACTACGCCAAGTATCATATGACACAGTTAATAATATATCTTCCAGATTAATAGGAAGATCTGGTGGGTTAACAATTGGTTGATAATAAAAATATTCTTTTATATGACTAATATCAGTCATTTTATGTGCCATCATATTATTAAAACTTAGATAACTTATATCAAAAATTTGTATATTATTTAAATTTGATGTGTTTAGATACTGATATGCAGTATTAAATGAAGGGTCATCACTTCCCTCCTGAAAATGTATACATCCAAAACTACAACCAGGGGTGGGAGGTGGACCTGGACCTGGACCTGGACCTGGACCTGGACCTGGACCTGGAC
>CERS01181743.1_pt1 | contig 14687 bp, 5 predicted proteins | sample 356251 | NCBI WGS metagenome assembly CERS01 (sample SAMEA2621020, study PRJEB7988) | marine metagenome | isolation source: saline water (ENVO:00002010), including
ATAATGGTAAAAAGGTTGGTGCAGAAATTCCTGATTTAAATCATTATCTTGATTTAATTAAAAAATATTTAAATAAATATAGAAATGATTTAGAAAAAAAAGGTTATGTTTTAATTAAAGACTTTTTTACTGATTCTGAAGCAGAAGAAATTAATAATTTTAGATTAGAATTAGAAGAATTAGAAGAACATAAGGGAAAATGGATGATATATTATGAGGAGAATAATGGAAATAAATTAAAATCAAGAATTGAAAATTTTGTAAATTATAAAGATAATATTAAAAGTTTTGTAGATACTAAGATAAAATCTTTATTAGAATCACTATTATGTGAAAAAGTGATTTTGTTTAAAGAAAAAATTAATTGGAAATTACCTGGTGGTAATGGATTTAAAGCTCATCAAGACCATCCTGCTTGGAATGATTTTAATATTTCAAAGTTTTATAGTGTTGCTATATTTGGAAATAATTCTACAATAGAGAATGGATGTTTACAAGTATCTCCACAAAAAAATAATCAACTTTTCAATGATAATGGATGTATATCTGAAAATATTGCTAATAGTTTCGATTGGAAATATGTAGAATCAACATCAAAAGATTTATTAATATTTGATTCTTTTATACCACATAAGAGTGATAAGAATAATTCATCTAAATCAAGAAGTATATTTTATTTTACATTTAATAAATTAGATGAAGGAGAACATTATGAAAAATATGTAGAAAATAAGAGAAAATATTTTCCTCCTGAAAATGAAAGAAATAATCAAAATATTGATTTAGATAATAATAAATATAATTTAGGAAATCCTTTAAAATAAAATATATTATAAAGTATATGGATTATAAAAAAAAATATTTAAAATATAAAACTAAATATAATTTTGCTAAAAATATTTTAAAGACAGGTGGTAATAATATGTCATATCCTTCAACCGAAGAAAAACTAGAACAAAAAAAAGAAGTTGTTAGGCGTTTAGAAGAATCAGAATTAGAACAAATAAATGATTGTATTAAAAATACAAAAATGAAAAAGGTATTATGTAAATTTAAAGGTAGTAATTATAGTACATGTTTAGAAAATTTAATAAAATATAAAAGTAAGTGTCTTAAAAAAGCTATAAGTGAATTTAGACAGTTTGTAAGACCTAAAGTAAAAAAAACAATTAAAATTAAGGAAAACGAATTATTAGAAGACGATAAACAATTATTAGAATCACAAAAAAATAAGGCTATAGAAGAAATAAAAAACAATTCAAATATAAGTCAAACTACTATTCAATTTTTAATTGATAATCTTTAGATATAATGATTATAGAATTTATTTTTATATTTATTTTTAGTTTCATTGTTTAAATTACACCATACTTCACTATCAGTTTTTCCGTCTTGAATTTGTAATTGTTTTCTATGTCTAATAAAATTATGCCAGTTTGTTGGTTGTCTTTTTCTTTTTCTATAAATATAAGGCATTATAGTTGATATATAATAAACAATATCTAAAGGTAGTTTTTTATGAAAGTTACTAATTAAAAGCTTACAAAATGATTTATGTTTTTTTTTTATAATTTGAATTTCTTTATTTCTATTTTTATATTTATCTAATATTTGTATTGTTTCATAAAATGAATCGTGACAACTTAAAGTTTTTTGTGAATCATTTAAACTAATTAGTAATGGATTATTTAGTATATTGTTTTCTAAATTATTATAAATATGATAACTTAATTTGTGTAATTGTATAGTTCTATTTTTTAGAAATTTAATGTAATTATTATTTTGTTTTTGTTCTACATAATATGATATATTATTATTGTATAATTTTTTTAATAAATTAACAGGTTCATTCATATACTAATTTAATAATATTATTTTAAATATAAAATATTATATATAATATAAATGGACTATAAAAATAAATATTATAAATATAAACAAAAATATAAAAATTTAAAAAAAAATATAGGAGGTGGTGGGGAAGCACCGGGAGCACCACAGGTAGATCAAAGAGTAGTGCCTAATGATTTAATAATATTATTTCAAGATTACTTTATAAATAATGTTAATGATAGTTTAAAATTTTATTTATGTCGCCATGAGAATTTTAATTATCAGCGACACACAGATATACGTGAGAAAATTTTAGAATGTATAGATAACTGGAGTGATCATGTTAATAGATTAATAAACGCTTATCCTCAGGTTGATTTTAATCCTAATTTAGATAGTTTTTATAATTTAATTCGAATATGTACTGGTAATTTATTATTGACTGCAATACAAGGATTACAAAGATTGGAACAAGCTACACAAGATTCATATTTAAGTTTGGATGAAGGAGGACGTACCGAATTAGATTGTACTGGTGGTGTTAGACGAGGTCTTTTGAATGAGGATTAAATAAAAAAAAATTGATTTTTTTTTATTTAGTGGTAAAATGAAATTATATGTAATGCGACATTGTGAGAGAAATATGAATGATGTATCATTTGAATCACCATTGATTTATGAAGGCCAGATGAATGCTAAAAAAAAATATGATGAAATGAATAAAAAAAAAATTGATACAATTTATAGTAGTCCATTTTTGAGAACAATTCAGACTGCTGATTTTTATAGTAAAATGAAAGAATTACCAATTATAGTAGACTATAGTATAGCCGAGTTTGTGGGAGAAAATGATAAAATGAATATGTTTTCAGTAAATAATTATGTGATTCCAGATACATGGAAAAAAAATTTTGATTTAGATTTAAATTATATGTTTCATAATAAATATAATAAAGATGAAAATGTAAAAGATGCAATTTTTAGAGTATTTAAATTTTTATTACATTTAAAATCAAAATATAATTCAACAGATAAAAATATTTTGATTATTACACATATGAGTATTGTAAATATTATACTAGGATTTAAAATAAATTTTAATAATATGTCTGATCTAGATAAATATGTTGAAACAACTTATCCAATGGGTAAAATAAGTGAAGTAGAGTTTTAAGTTGTAAAGTTACCAGATAATATATGCCAGTAATTAATATTTTGCGAAGAACGCATTGCCATTAATTTAATACATTGACCTGGATTAACAAATTTAATAACAGCATTTGTAGAAACTGAATTAAAATAATAAGTAGAATAACCACCAAAAAATGTAGATTTAATTTGAACTTGATGTGTATTGGTAGCTCCTATTGAGTCACCTAAAAGAATAGTTTTTTCTTGTCCATAATTAATTGATGTAGGGAGATTTATAGTAATAGATGATATTAATGGAATAGAAAATTGTATTAATGTTGTTTTGGTGTTAATAGGAATAGTATTATTTAACAATGTTTCAATATATAATGTATCAATTAAATTATTTTGAGTAGTTGTAATCATATCTGTGCTATATGAAGTATGTTGATATGAACTATTAACATTATTTTGGAAAGAACTACCCTGATCATTAATATTAGTATAATTGTCTGAAGAAAATGAAAATGTATCAGTGCAATCAAAATGACCCATAATAATTTGCCAGTATTTATTTCCGTTTCCAAATATATTAGAATTATTAGGACAAATTGATATTAATTTAATAGATTGTCCTGTTGAGTTGAAGTTTAAGTTCATAAAGCTAGGTCCTATACCACTTACATCAATAAATTTACTATATAATGTAATGTTATAGTTATTGATATATTTATTGATTGATTGACCCATGATGATTGTTTTTTCTACACCATTTCTAGATGAAGTAGGTAAAATAATATATGCGTTATTTGTAAGAGTTTGTGTAATTTCAATAATAGATAAATTAGTATTTACATTAATTAGATTTACAATAGAGGAATCATATATGAAGTGTTCTGAGTTTAATAATTGTAAATCTTCATTTAATAGTGATGTCCATTTATTATTATGATTAAAATATAAATTATCATTTGTATAAATCATAGTATTTGTATTATAAGATGGTAATGAGGATGAAACATTAAAGTTAATATTTGTGAGATTTAAATCTTTTTCTAGATTAAGTTGATCTTTGATAGTAATACTTGAGTGCATAAATACATCATCGTATGGTTCATAAACATGTAAATCATTATCTGTGACTGCTTGTTGATATTGTTGTGTATAAAAATCATCATCGATAATAGTATTGTAAGTTGATCCGTCAGTAGTTGTATTAATATAGTTTCCTTGTGAATTAAATCTAATTTCATCAGTGTTTTCGAATGAGCCCATTAAAATCTGCCAGTATTTGTTTATTTGACCGTCATCATGAGTAAATATAACTGAGACAAGTTTTAGTAGATGTCCTGATTTAAATAATTTAATGTTAAGAAATAATGGGCCTCTACCTTCTAAATCATTATATTTACTATAAATAATAATATTATAATTATTAATATATTGATCTACAGAGTTACCTAAAATAATATTTTTTTCAACACCGTGAATAGTTAGATTAGGAACTAAAATATATATATCATTTGTAAGTGTTTCTGTTAGTTCTATTATAGTATATTTTTTATTCAAAGTAATAATATTGTTTATATTTTTATTAAAAATCATGATTTCTATTTTATCTAATTCTGATGCTGTATATTGATTTGTATTAGTTTCTATTGTGGTGTTATTATTAATAATTGTTTTAATATTATTAGATACATTATTAATAATTGTTTTTTGAAATATTTTATTATTAAGTAAATGATAATATTTATTACTAATATTAAATACAGAAACTAAATTAATATATTGACCACTGCTATTAAATATTATACTATAATAACTGGTTGTACCTGAGATACTATCAATAAGTTTAGTATATAATATAATATTAAAGTTATTAATATATTGATTTACAGAGTTACCCATTATTATAGTTTTTTTAGAGTTTTCTGATAATGATAGTGGTAAATAAATAAATGCGTTATCTGTAAGTGTTTGATTTAATTCAATAATAGAATAGTGTTTTGTAATTGATAATATATTATTATTAGATAATTGATATAATATAAATTCATAATTAATTTGTGGTGTATTTGTAAAGTTTGCTGTAGTAGTTAATGTATTTTGTAAAGTAAAAGAATTAGAATCAATATTTGATAATATTTGATAATATTTATTAGAATTGTAAAAGATTGATATAATTTCAAGATAATTTTGATTTTGATTTAATTTAATATTATAAGTATTAAATGAATTTTGATTATGAATATAGAAGTTTGCTTTAATAATTATATTAAAGTTATTTAAATTAGATAATGTTGATTCTGATAATATGAATTTTTTACATATACCACTATAATCAATATTTTCAAGAGTAAAAGTTAAATCAGATGTAAGTTGATTATTTAAAACAATAGTATAATAGTTTTTATTTATATTAATATTACTACCTTCTGATAATTCTTGATAACTAGTAATATAGTTATTTTGATAATTTATGATATAAGATTGATATAAGTGATCAACACTTGTAGTATTTAATATGTGATCTGAATATATGATTTTCCAATAGTAGTTATTTGTTAATGAATCAAAGATTGAAACTAATTTTAATGTTTGTCCGGATTTGTTAAATGATAGATTTAAATATTGTATAGAATTAGTATTAGAATTATAAAAATAACCATAAATAATAATTTCTTTATTATTGATATATTGATTTATAGATTCTCCAAATATAATAGTTTTTTCAAAATAATTTGTATTAACTAAAGGAATAATAACATAAATATTAGATTGAATATTTATGTTCAATTCTAAAATAGATAATGTTTTTTCTAAGTTAATAGTATTTATATTAACAGGATTTATATCTAATAATTTAATATAAGATATTATAGGATCAATAGTCAAATCATTGAAAGAAAATAGATCGAATGCACCATATAAAATTTGCCAGTATTGTTGATTAAATCCATATAATTCTTGATTTTTATTTATAAATGATATTAATTTAATATACTGTGCTGTAAAACTAAACTCTATATACATATTATGTGGTCCTTGACCGTTTTGATCTTTACAGATAGTAGATAAAATAATTTTATGACCATTATTATATTTGCTAATAGATTCTCCCATAATAATAATTTTTTCAGTTCCTAAAATTTCTAAATTAGGCAGTGTTATAATGATGTCTTTATTAAGATAAAAATCTAATTCTAATACAGAAATTAATTTACTTAAATCAAATAAATTTAATTTTAAATCATTATATACAACTTGTTCATAGAATACACTCATAGAACTACCATATATAGTAGCACTTAATACATACGATCTATATAATAATCCTGGGTCATTTTCTGTTGTATAGGTATTATTATCAAATATGATAGTATCATTAATATCAAAGTTTCCATATAAAATCTGCCAATACATTTCATTAGATTTAGATTTTATTGAAACTAATTTAATAGATTGACCTCCTTGAATGAATTCTATATTAAGAAAAACTGGACCTAAACCGGATGGTTCAATAAATTTACTATAAAGAATAATTTTTTTATTATTAAGATTATTTTCCACAGATTTTCCAAATGTGATAAGTTTTTCAACACCGGGTGTATCGATTAGTGGTAAAATAATATATATATTATTATTCAAAAGTGTATTTAATTGAATAATGGTTTGATAAACTAATACATCAATACTATTGATTGAATTTGTGTCAAACATATTTTCTTCAAAAGTATATGTAGGAGTTAATTGGTCATCAACAGTTTGATTGACTTGGTCATCATCTTGAATTGTAATTGAAGTATAATTATTAAATAAAATTTGAAAATAATTATTATCATATCCAAAAATATTTGAATTTTGATTTAAAATTGACATAATTTTAAGAGCTTGACCGGTTTTATTAAATTTTATATTACCAGGACTGGGTCCTACACCATCAGTAGTTAAAAACTTACCTGAAATAATAATATTGAAATCACTTATATACTGTGTGATTGATTGACCCATAATTATTGTAAGTTCTGCTCCATTTTTAGTAATAATAGGTAATTCAATATATACATTATCTGTTAAAATTTCAGATATTTCTATAATAGTTAAATTTCTATTAATATTGATTTTATTTTGAGTATTATCAGTTATATTATATAGAAACTGATCATGACTAAATGTAAATAATTCTTTATTAATTAAGTTATTCCATGTATTATTATGATAAAAATATAAACTTTCATCAGTACATACTAATTTATTTTTGTTATTATGTGGTGGTAATATACTATATCTATCAAAATCAACTTTATTAACTTCTAAAAGATCATTAATTCGTGCTGTTTTAACTTTTAAATTATTTGTAATATCTATATTATTATTTACTATTAAATCATGATTAATATTTAAATCATTATCTATAGTTACATTTTTTTTGATATATAAGTTTTCATCAATAGTCAAATTTGATTTAATATTTATTAAATAGTTAGAATTAAATGTTAGTGGATATAGACCTTTATTACCATTATATTTATAAAAAGTAATTTTTGGCGGATTATTTTGATCTACACCCTCAATTCTATCATAAAATGATAAAATACCTGATTCATTATCAACAATCCAGTCACCTTCAGTATAATTAATTAAAGAATTATTTTTTTTATATAATTCATATGAATAACTCCCTTTATAATCATAATTATAAGGTATAGAATCTTCTAATAAATTATGATAAAATGATATTTCCTTTATATTATTATCATTATCATATTTTATAGAACCATCTAAAAATATTAGTTCTAATTTTACTATTTTTTTTATTATATTTTGATTACACGTTTTCCCTATTAAACTTCCTTCTATATTATTATTATTATCATCATATAAAATATTTAATAATTCATTCGGAACAGTATCATTAATACTATCTCTATATAATTGTCTATTATTAAATATTATAGATTTAGTATTAACTCTATTACCAAATATATAATTAGATTCTTGAAATATTTTATAATCAGAATTTGTAGATACAGTATCGAATTGTTTTTTATATAAATAATTTATTTTACTGTCATTTGATATAAAAGCCATGTATATATTTAAAAATATATTTATATGTATTTAATTTTAAAATATTAAATTATTTTTTAATTTTAATTTTATACATATATAATATAATATACAATGTTAAACTCTTTATCTATTATTGTTTTAATAATTTTTATTATGTATATTATATCTAGTAATATAAACAATACAAACAATACAAACAATAAACATAAAGCAGGTAATTTAAAATTTTATAATAGTTATAAAAATAAAAAATGCTCTAATGAATATGATATTATCAAATCACCAAATATAAATGATTGTAAAAATATTTGCTTTAAAAACTCCGACTGTCAATGTATGTCTTATAATTTAAAAACAAATAACTGTTCTATATCAAATGATAATAAAATAAATAATTTAGTTGATGCTAATTTTAATTTATCATTAATTAAAAAAAATAATTCATCAAATATTGAAAAAATAATATTTAATTTAAAAAGTAATTCAAATATACTTGGATTATATATTTATATTGATAACAATGGTGATAAAATAACTGAAATTATTGAATTAAATAATAACAATCAGGTCAATTATATAAATATGTTAACTATTGATTTCTATAAACTAGAAATCAAGGGTGAAAATTATATTATTTCTTATAATTTAAATAATAATCTTTTAAATAATTTAGTTATAGGTAGATTAACTACTAATACTATTCATTTAATTGGAGGAACAAATAAATGTAAACCCATGTATTTAAATAGTTTTAAAAGTTTAACAAACACATTTTGTGGTAAAAAAATTACTGTTGAAATGAATTCTGTATCATACCCTCTTATAAATATTAACAGATTATATAATTTAAAATCAAGTATTCTAGACAGAGTTATAGTTTCAACTAATTATAAACATGTAATTAATGATTTAGATTCTAAAGAACAAATAGTAAATATAGCAATTAATGAAAAAATAATTGATAAGTATTGTATGTCTTATATTCAAGATTCAAAAGATACAAAATATTTTAAGAATTGTAATCTAAATAGTATTTGGAAGTTGAAATATAGTAAAAACACAAATACATATTCATTTATAAATAATCAATTTTCAACTTATTTAGGAGATAATTTTAAAAATGAAATCAATCCCGATTTACCATCTATGATTCCATCAAACAATTCTCTAGGACAAATATCATTTTATTTAATTAAACAAATTAAAGAAACTACACAAACAGATGATATATATTATTATCTAAAACATCCTAGTAAAAATCTATTTTTAGCATTTAAAAATAACAAACTAAATTTAAAAATATGTAAAAAATGTAAAATAGAAAATGTATTAAATAAAGATTCATTTTTTAAAATAAATAAAAATCCTAATGATGACTTATATAATTCTAAAAATTACTGCAGTAATTTATGTCTTAATAATCAAAAATGCACTTCTTTCTTAGCCAATACCACGAATAAAACTTGTTCTTTATTTCAAAAACAAATTAAAAGCCAAAAAGATGTATTCGATCAAAAACACGGTTCATGTATTAACTATTGTCCTGATGAAAACTCATATGATAATCTACTTTGGATTACATCAATTGATTTACAAAATGATGATTTTAAAGCAATGGCTTTATGGAAATTTGTTGAAATTACTCCAAGTTATTTTAAATATAAAAACACTAAACTACCTATACAAACTTCACTTAATGTTCTTACTGGTGGTAGTACATCATGTAAAAATACACTTAATTGGACTAACAATGTTTCAGGTATAGGTTCTAATAATAAAGGATTAAATTGTGATGATTATGAAAACTTAAAAATATGTGACAACGGACAAATTAAAAACGCAAATTTAACTGGTATTGATTATAATTTTCCTGAATATAATTGTAAAGCTTGTGGTAGTTGTGATGCTGATAAATGTAATATTTTAAAATTAAAAAATCTCTGTGATAAAAATGAAAACTGTAATAGCATACAATTATTAAAAACAATCGATCAAAAAAACACAGATTGTAAAACAAGCACTTTTAATGATCCTAATACATTAATCCAGAAAAACTCTGACTATGATACATATTTTAAAAATCCATTAATTCAAAGAAACCTTAAAGATAATAGAACTGAAAAACTTATTGAAATTACTACTATTTTTAAAAATAAAACTTATCATCTAATATATAATCATAAACAACAATCTTCTTATTTTGTAGAAAATAAATTGAAAAATAAAAATAAAGACATTACTTATATTTTTACTAAAAACAATAACAATTTATTTCCTCTTAAAAATATTATTCCTTTAGAATATTTTAAAGATACAAATAATAATATCATTTCAATTAATAATTTAGATAATATTGATTTTAATAATACCACTGTAAACTTTCATAAAACTGGCTGTAATAGAGAAAATAAGGAAATACAATATAACTCAGAAATTAAAAATTATGATTATAAATGTGCTTCACTTAATGATTTCTTCAATGGTAATTATTGGTTAGTTAGAAAAAAAATACAATCACAAACTGGAGGTCAACAATCATCAACAACTCAAGATAATATTAATCCTTTCAAAATTAAAGTAAATTTACCTAAATCAGATAAATATTATTATCAATTTAGTATTAATAAACCTATTAAAAATTTAAATATAAATAATATTCCTATTAGACATAATGCTACTAATGTATTATTAATAGATCCGAAAAAGATTATAGAGTCAACTTTTAAACGGGACAGCCTGGACTGGAGTTTTGTTGTAAAAGATCAAAAACCCTATATAAGATTTATACTTTTCGATCAGAATGGGAAAAAAATCAAAATAGACTGTGAATATGTTCATACTAATACAATATCTACATTTAACTCATTAATATTAAAAATGAAAGATAAGACCCAACTGAATGCGACTCATGTTATTTTTTATAATAATCAAAATTCATCTATGATAAAAAACTCCCCTTCCACATCTACTACACCTACTACACCTACAGCAACTTTTGGAGGTAGCCTGAGGCGATGGACCGTCAAAGAACTGATTGCTAAAGAAGAATCCCGCCCAGCCTGCATAACAAAAATACTAACAGATACCACATGCAGTCCAGAAATAATACCCTTTAAAAACTTACAACTTGTTGGGTCTAATAATAATTTCATTATATTGCAAAGAGAACTGTCTACGAAGTTGGTTGTGCAATTACGAACGCGAAAAAATGTAAATATTAAGTTAAATACATATGTCAATCAAAGGTGGCCCTGGAATAAGATACAAAACTTAAATAGAATAGCCGGGAAACAATACGTCCCTAAAAATCACTTCCATATGAGGATGATGAATTTTTCCTGGTTCACTACTATAATTAATCGAATAAAAGATTTAATAGATAATTATGTGCTAGATCACTATTATAAATATACTTATGAGTTAGTTCAAGGATATATAAGTTTCCGAGAAAGTGTAGGAAGAACAAATTACACTAAGCTTAATGAAGTTTTAGACTCAAATATAATTAAGATAAAAGAATTGAAAAATTTATATTCCTCATCATCACCAACCACAAAAAATGTTGATTATTATTTAAATCGAATTAAAATTCAGATACCACCAGGAAAAAATAGGCCTAATTTTAAGCATACAACAATAACAGGTTTTGATGATAATGAGACGGCGGCGAATCAATGTGCTAAGAAAAAACAATCGGCACAGGATTGGCAGGAGGCCATGTGGAATGCGCTACAGAAGGACTGCATAAAATATTACTGTATCTTTGTAAGACATTGTGATTCAAGAACTCTAGCTTTGAATAAAATTATTTGTGTAGAAAAATGGCTTAATACTGAAAAAGATAGACTTTTTATTGTGGAAAATACTCCCGCTTGTGTTGATGAATTAAAAAAAACAAGCACTACAGTAACAGATGTCATAACATTATTAAATAATACCTATGATAAATGTAAAGTTTTAGGCAATAATAAACCAAATAATTATAAAACTAAAATAGATAATAATATTAAAATATTAAAAAACACCATTCTTCAACAACTTTTAAAACAGAAAGATTCAACAAATCTTCAAACGGAAAAAACATTTTTAAATCAGAAAATTTCTACTTTAAAAGAAGTATCTACTAATATCAAAACAGAACTTCAAAAATATATAGAAGTATTATATAAATATTTTGATGATCAAATAAAAAAATCATCAAGTTCTGTTATATCAGCTAAAGCTGTCACAAAAGACGAATCAAGTGTTAAATTATACGAAAAATCACAAATAAGAGTTGAATATATTAAAAATAAATTAAATAATTTAACTAAAGAAATTAATGATACAACATCTAAGGATGAATCACCATATTGGAGAAAACTTAATGAAATATTAAATAAATTATATATAAATAATGAAATGAAAAAATTAGAATATGGAAACAATAAAGATAATATAAAATGTTCTGATTATGTAAAAATGCCTAATAATAATATTGAAATTCACTATGCTAAAGATTTTAATAGTTGTAAAACATTATATGATAATACTTCTAGTAAATCAGAATTTTCATATAACAAAATTAAATTAAAAATGGAGGATACCAAATTTTTACAAATTAATTTAAAACTAACACTAAAAAATGAAAAAAATAATGTTAAAAATAAAATTTTTGATATAAAAGATAATACAATTATTTCAGATGCTATTTACTTTATAAATAATAACTTTACAAATATAACTTGTTCTTATGGATTAATGCTTCAAAAAAATAATTCCAAAAACTTACTTGTTTTATTATTAGGATTTAGCACTAAAGCAACTAATACTAATTTTAATGATTTTGTTACAAAAACTAATGACCAAAAGAGATCTGATTTATGCACTCATTTAAAAAAAAATAATATATTAAATTCTATCTGTAGTAAAGTAGAACTACTTACTACACTAGACCATTCCACTCCTGGTTATAAAATATATAGCCAAGAAGCTACAGATAAAGAAAATACATTTGCAGATATTGACACGGCAGGGATCGACACTAATCATAATAATTTAGCATTATATTGTACTCGCATCGTTAAATCGTATATTAGGAGTTATCACTCAAACTTAGCAAACGAAAAACGGGGTAGGATTAGGACATTAAATACATTAATTAGTGATGTAGAAACTAAATATGCTGTGCAGGGTGCGGGGACGGGTGAATTTACAAAGGGTGTGCATTATAGTGAACGCTCTAAAGCAGCCACGTATATTAATTCATTTAAAAGTTTAATTACTGATTTAGGTAATGAAATTATAGATAATGTTTTATCAAGAAATAAAAGTACAGCATTAGTTAAATTAGAAAATTTAAAAAAAAAAGTATACGCTGAGAGACACATACTGCCAAGTCTGTATAACTCATTAGACAATGGAAAGGAAGTTTTTAATATAATATGTACGAAGATAATAGATAATTTATTTGGTCATAGGACTGATGATCTTTTTTCGAGAATATTAAAAGCGCCATCTGATTGTGAAAGTAAATTAAGTGATTATTGTAAATTAAAAAAAGTGTTGATTGTATTTGATTATGTTTATAATATTAATATTGAAAGACCTATATTTTTAGAAAAATCTACTCCAATTGATGCTATTAAAATATTTAATATAAATTATTTTAATAATTTAGTTTTTGGATTTAAATTTATAGAATATGATCATGTTAATCTAAATTCTACTATATTAGATAACTCAACCTATAAATATGATTATCTTAAATATAGTTATGAAACTGAAAATAACTTTATATTAACAGAAGAGAAGTTGTTTGATATCTATAAATATAATTGTGGAGTTGATTTTAATGATGTTTTTAAAATAAATAAGGTAGATGCATCAAAATATATTATATCTTATCCAAATAATTTACAAAATGAGTTCTGTAATAAATTTAATATAAAAATAAGCTCTACCAAACATTACCATGGTTTCTATACTAAAACAGGGCATTTAAATGATTATTATTTGTCATTTTATAATGATGATAACAATATATTTGAAAATAATCCGATAGCAAAGGCCTCACTAGAAGGAGATGAAATAAAGCCTAGATCTAAAGAATTAAAATATAAGTATATTTTTAGACAAAAATTCAAATTAGATCTTACAAATAGTAAATATCAAGAATCTTATGAATTAATTTTTCATAGATCCAATTATGATGCATTTCCATTCTTTAAATATCCTAGTAAAAATAAATCGACGAATAAATATGTAAGTAAATATCAAAATATGTCTAATTTTAAAGAAGCAAATGGAACCATAAATAGTTCATTCCCTTCATCTTTAGGTATGAATTTATTCGAATCTGTTTTATATGATAATAACACAAATAAGTATACATTTACGTTTTTTGATAAAGACGGCTTAGCGAATTATGTGCCAAGTCCAGAGCTTGGAATTAAGGGTTATAAACATTCTACATATCTGCATATGCAACTTTATGTAAAAGATTATGATAAAAATGATTTTACACTTCAAGTAGATAATCCAATAAAGTCTATGAATGTTACAGTATATAAATGTACGATTGCTAAAAACGATATGAGTTGTTTGAGTTCTTCAAAAAATGCTAGAGAAGTAAATGATATAACAAAATTTGTAGGTAATAATTATAA
>CERS01011240.1_pt1 | contig 14686 bp, 9 predicted proteins | sample 356251 | NCBI WGS metagenome assembly CERS01 (sample SAMEA2621020, study PRJEB7988) | marine metagenome | isolation source: saline water (ENVO:00002010), including
AACGACGCTATTAACGTGCGGACATGGTCTTGAATCTCTTCGGCAGTTAATTCGGCATCGGGCAGCCGAACAATTGCTACTCCAACGGCTTCGCCAAGTCGTTCATCGGGTACGGCAAATACTGCTGCTTCTGCTACAGAGGGGTGCTCGTAAATCGCTGCTTCTACTTCAGCTGAATAAACGTTCTCTCCACCTCGTAAAACCATGTCTTTCGCTCTATCTACAAGAAAAAGGAACCCGTCTTCGTCCAGATATCCAATATCACCTGTATGGAACCAACCGTCAGTAAGGATTTCTTCATTTGCTTCGGGCCGATTTAGGTAGCCACGGAACACATTTCCTCCTCTGACCCATAATTCTCCTAATTGACCTACTCCCTGGTCCTTGCCGTCTTCACCCACTATTCGTGATTCAAGAATAGGAACAACAGGTCCAGTAGATTCAGGTTTGGCAGTAAAGAAATGAGCTGAGTTCATCGCTATCACACCATTAACTTCGGTGAGTCCATATCCAGTTGAAGGACGACCCTCAATCTTTTTTTCAATCTTATGCACGAGGTCAGGTTGCACTGCAGCTCCTCCACCTCCTAAATGACTAAGGCTTGAGGTGTCCCTTTTTTCGAAGTCCGGATGATTAATCAACTCTCTGGCCATAGTAGGAACGCCAGTAAACGTTGACGGCCTTTCTCTCTCTATAAGTTCAAGAGCTACTCCGGCATCCCATCGGTACATGAGAATCAACTGACCTCCCTGAGCAGTAACTGGATGTAGGCAACAGTTGCAGCCAGTCACGTGAAACAGAGGAACGGCGAGAACAGAGCCTGGATTAGATTCTCCAGGTTGTTTATCCGACCCTGAGGGGTTTTCTCCTGCAGCGACTGCTTTGGCCCCTGCTGTAAGGCTTACCGCATTCCAGAATCCAAGATTTAAAAGATTGGAGACTGCTCCACGATGAGTTAAGACCGCACCCTTTGGTCGACCAGTCGTCCCAGAGGTGTAAAAAATGCAAACATCGTCTTCAGGGCTAATGTCAATTTCAGGAAGTGGAGGCAGTTCATCTGCTTTCTGTATCGCGTTTTCCCAATGAATTGCATCGTCAGGAAGATCCCCTTCTACTCGTACACCGATGATGTGAAGTTGACTATTTTCTCTTAGTCCTTCTAACTCTGAGCGCACTCTCTCAAGACGCTCTTGATCAGCAATCAAAACTTTCGGGGTACTATCTGAAAGCCCGAATTCCATTTCTGATCCAGTCCACCAAGCATTCATGCCCACTACAGCTGCACCAATCTTTAAAGTAGCCCAGTAAGCCAACGCCCATTCTGGGTAGTTCCTCATAGATAGGGCGACTCGATCTCCATGTCCAACTCCTACAGATACGAGATATGCAGCTAATGCATCTACCTCCTGGTGTGCCTCTGCGTAAGTCATGCGTTCATCGCCATAAACGAGGTAATCGTTTTCTGCGTAAGCGAGAGAAGCGGCCCACACTAAAGTCATATTTGGTGGAGCGGCATCGTAAACCCGTGTAGGTACACCTCTTACTTCGTTAACTGACCAGGCAAAAGGGGCGCCAGGCCCAGTCAACTCATCCCAAGCTGCCTGATAATGCTCGTCAACTGGTGATTCTTTCACGCTTATTTTCCCTTCACTATTTCTCTTCATCAAACTCTAGAGGCGGATATGCTCGCCCGCCTTGACGGGCGGGCAGTTTTACGGCCACGGTAGAGGAATAAAAATATAACTGGAGTGTGAGCAACATGATTGAAATAGCTTTTGATGATATTGAAGGCCTACTAGCTGCGGCTACTGAAGAGTGGAGTGGCTGGGGTCCAGAGTTTGAAATGACTCAAGAAAAGATCAATGCTTTTGCAGAATTAACAGGTGATCATCAGTGGATCCATACTGACGTTGAAAGAGCAAAGACAGAAAGCCCATTTGGTGGCCCTATTGCCCATGGGTTCTTTACTTTAAGTTTGGTGGCTTCTATAAGTTGGAATGACAAAGTCCGTATAACTGGATTCCGGAATGCTGTGAACTACGGGGCTGACGGTCTGCGGTTTCTAGCGCCCGTACCCTCTGGATCAGTGCTTCAAGCGAGAAGTCGCTTGAAAGAGGCTCGTGAACATAAAAAAGGAACTCTTGTAGCCTCACAAGTCGCTATCCATGTTCAAGGAGTAGAAGTCCCTTCAGTTCTCTATGATTCGCTTACTCTCTACCAAGGGTGAATAGAAAATAGCCGGTAACGCTTTTCTATAAACAAGAAGCCTGAACGGCAGTTAGAGTAATCAAAGTAATTAATAGACCATAGTTATCTTAAATTTCAGGAGTTTCTGTGTCCCCGATTGTGATCCTTAGTGGTGCTCGAACACCGATTGGACGCTTACAAGGTGCTCTTTCGAGCCAAGCTGCAACAAGTCTTGGGTCGATCGCTATTGATGCTGCTTTAGATAGGGCTGGACTAAGTGGCGAAGAAGTGGACTTTACCTACTTGGGAAATGTGATTAGTGCCGGAATTGGTCAGGTGCCCGCAAGACGTGCAGCTGTGGATGCTGGAATTCCATTAACTGCTCCTTCTACTCTTCTTAACCGGGCCTGTCTTTCAGGAATGCATGCCATTCACTTAGCTACCCAAATGGTTCGTCTCGGGGAAGCAAAAGTAGTGGTAGCTGGAGGTATGGAATCAATGAGTAAAGCTCCCCATTTATTGATGAAATCACGTTCGGGTTATCGCATTGGAGATGGGACCATCGTGGATTCAATGATGTTTGATGGTCTAACTTGCACTATTGAGCATTGTGCAATGGGAGAAGCAACCGAACGTTATGCACAAGAACTCAACTTAAGTAGAGAAGCCCAAGATACATTCTCTGCCCAATCGCATGAGCGTGCTGCTAAGGCACAAAAAGATGGATTATTTGTAGATGAGATCACACCAGTTTCAATTCCTTCAAGAAATGGAGATGACTTCGTGGTTGCAGAAGATGAAGGTATTCGCTCAGATATAGATGTGGTTTCTCTCGGGCGGCTCGCCCCTGCTTTTGAAGCCAATGGGAATATCACCGCAGGTAACGCTTCACAGATATCTGATGGTGCTGCGGCGGTCATCGTCACTACTTTGGATCATGCAGATTCTTTAGGAGTTGAGCCTTTGGCTGAAATCGTTTCACACGGACAAGTAGCAGGACCGGATACAAGTTTGCTTTTCCAGCCTTCTAATGCGATCAAAAAATCTTTACAAAATACTGATCTAAATCTTTCCGATCTTGAACTTTTTGAGATTAATGAGGCTTTCGCTGCAGTTGCACTTGCTTCAACTCAAGATTTAGGAGTCCCAGAAGACGTCGTGAACGTTAATGGAGGCGCTATTGCTCTGGGACATCCGATTGGCATGTCTGGTACACGGGTTGCTTTAACACTTGCTCTTGAACTAAAACGACAAGGCGGCGGGCTTGGTGCTGCTGCTCTATGTGGCGGAGGAGGCCAAGGCGAAGCTTTGGTACTTAAAGTCTGATGTCACTTACCTCTCAAGAAGATCCGATAGTAGAGATCCATTCAGGTTTACTTAAAGGGCGCAATAGGCATGGAGTTCAATCTTTTTTTGATATTCCCTATGCAGCACCTCCAACCGGAGAGTTGAGGTTTGCTCCTCCGAAATCACCTATTCCCTGGGACGAAATACGTGATGCCCAACGACCAGGGAAAGCCGCACCTCAACTTCCTGGAGAAGGGCTTACGAATCGTATTCCTGTTCCCTGGGATGAAGATTGTTTAAGACTTAACGTGACGACCCCCAATGCTGACAACAAAAAGCGTCCGGTTTACGTATGGATCCATGGCGGAGGGTACCTTTCTGGTCAAGGAGCTATCCCCTGGTATGACGGAACTTCTTTCGCAGCCGACCACGACATCGTCACTGTCTCGATCAACTATCGCTTAGGAGCTTTAGGTTTCTGTAATCTCGCTTCAAGTTTTCCTAAAGAAAATATTCTTGCTTCTTCAGGCCTGCATGGGACCATGGACCAAATAGCGGCGCTGGAATGGGTTCAAGAAAATATTTCCGTGTTTGGAGGAGATCCGGAAAAAGTAACTATTGGAGGTGAGTCAGCTGGGGCCTTTAGTGTCTGTAATCTATTAGCCTCACCTGCCACTGATGGCCTATTTCATCAGGCAATTGCACAAAGTGGGGCCGCACACCATATACATAGTCCGGAAGACTCTGCAGCGATAGCTGACAGTTTTCTTGCTGAACTTGATAACCCAAGCCTAGATGAGCTTCGATCACTCCCTGTTTCTAAAATTCTTGAAGCGCAACACCGCGTAATTGACAATGATGGCAACAGAGACTTTGGTGTTGATGCTTTTTATCCTTCTTGGGGAGGTGAAGTTCTTCCACGTCCCCCATCAGAACTAATTAGTGAAAGTGCTGGCTCGCATATCCCTCTTTTAATCGGCACTAACGAAGATGAAATGTCTCTTTGGGGAATAACAAGTTTCGATGACGAAACTACCGAGAGATACATACAACGAATCACCAAAAATTCAGAGAACTTCAAAAGTGTTTATAAAAAACGCCTCGGCGAAGTTCAACCAGGCTGGCTCGGGTGCGCCATTTCTTCCGATTGGGTTTTTCGAATACCCGCAGTGAGAGTTGCAGAATCTCGAGAAGCTTTTGATTCCAAGACCTTCATGTACAAATTCTCTTGGGATTCCACAGCATTTGATGGACAGTTGGGAGCAGCACACGCGCTAGAAATACCTTTCACCTTCAATGTGCTAGATAGGCCTGGAGTGACTCTCTTTATTGGTGAGGGGCCACGGCCCGATGCTCTTGCCCGTACCATGCACGACGCATGGGCGACTTTCATAAAAGTTGGTAATCCGTCAACTGAAAAACTTGGAGAATGGCCAATTTACGATTCTGAAACCAGGACCGTAATGAATTTTGACGATGAATGTTCTCTTTTGTTTGATCCAGAAGCTGAAGAAAGAATGCTCTGGCACCAACTCCGATGACAAAAGAAACCCTTCGAGTTGACAGTCGCGGTTTATTAATTCGAAAGGACCCTCTACCTGCTCCAGAGGGTCCTTGGAGCACAGCAGACATTCTTGATTATGGAGTCTCTGCGCACCCAGAAAAAATTGCTTTGCAGCATCAAGAAGTAGTAATTAGTTGGTTAGAACTTGAATCCCGTGTTTCTTCAATTGCAGGATGGCTCTTAAGCCAAGGGTGTTGTACCGGCTGCCGTGTAGTCGTACAACTCTCAAATAGCACGATTCCAGTTGAAATTTTCTTAGCCACTCAACGACTTGGAGCTATCTGGGTCGGAGCTAATTCGAATCTCAGTAAAGATGAAACCGAGTGGATCCTCCAAGATTGCGGTGCGTCTCTCTTCATTACTGAACAAAACTATGTATCAAAAAGTTGTAAAACTATTGGCATTAAGACAAATGAAGCAGATTGGATTGATCTCTTTAATTTCTCTGATGAAGAGCCAAAGCGAGAAGCAGATCCGCACTCTCCTGCAGCTATCGCATACACGAGTGGAACAACTGGACGCCCTAAAGGAGCAGTTCACAGCCAACACAATCTTCTCTGGCCTGGAGTTTCAAGCAGATCTCTCTATCCACCAACTGAGAATGAAAGAACTGGAACTGCATTGTCTTTAACGGTCTTGAATATTTTGGTCATCGGTCCTCTCTTTTCTCTTATACGTGGAACAACATCAGTTATTTTGGACCCATCGCCTGCTGTAGGAATGGCAGAACAAATTCGTAATGCTGAGGTAAATAATCTGCTGCTCGTTCCTACACAGGCATACGATCTTGTGCATTCAGTAGCAGTCAAATCTGAAGACCTTTCCTCCCTTGATCGTGTGGTCATCGGAGCTAGCCACACCCCGCAAGAACTTAGAGATCAGTGGCAAAAGAAGTTCGGCTTCCCATGCACTGTTGGTTATGGCCTCTCAGAAGCGCCCTCTGGGGTAACACGCTCAAGACATGAGCGGAAGGGCGTTCTAAACGGAGCGGGACATGCACTTGATCCTGTCGAAATAGGGATATTTGATGAAGATGGGAAAGAGGTTCCAACCGGCAAAGTAGGAGAAATTTGTATATCTCCACGCAAAGAAGGGCCTTGGCAAGAAGTGTGGTCACCGATGCTTGGATACTGGGGAAAACCCGAAGAAACAATGAAAGCGTTAAAGGGAAACATGCTCCATACAGGAGATATTGGTTCAAGAGATGAAGATGGCCACCTAACTATCGTAGGAAGACTTAGTGATCTAGTTGTTCGAGGTGGAGCAAATATCTATCCTGCAGAAGTTGAAAGGGTACTTCTCTCCTTTTCATCGATTACTGAAGCCGCTGTAATAGGTGTACTTGATGAACGACTTGGAGAACGCGTTTGTGCCGCCGTTGTTGTGCAGGAAGACTTAGATATCCCTGAATTGTCTGCACAATTAAATAGCCAATTAGCGCACTATAAGGTTCCTGAAGAGATAAAAACAGTTACTTCGTTACCACGGAATGTGATGGGGAAAGTAGATAGAGAAAAGCTTAAGCACCTATTTCTTTAACGTAGCGGGACTACTGCAGCTTTTAGAATTTCCAGATTTATCTGATCCGATATTTTTACTGGCATTGCCGTAGAAGTTGAAAGTTCAAGATCTCCAACTTGAACCTTGATAAAGGTTAAGCCGGCATGAAATGCGGCCGACTTGACCGTGCCTACTATTTCTGTGCTTTCTGAAACTACAGAAATCCCATCTTCGCGAATCAGAACTGTACCGGGTCCGGACCCAAGTTTCCCTAATGCACAATTGCCAGAACTGTCGAGAATGATAAAATTTTCATGGCCAATGCACTGGGCTGCAGTTTTAGAGCCAGGGTCCAACCAAACTTCATTTGGGGTACCTATTCTCTCAATGCTTCCTTCATGCATAATTGCAATCCGATCAGCTATAGAAAAAGCTTCGTCATGATCATGAGTTACGTAAATTGCTGCTTGATTCAAACCCCTTAAAAGATTTGATATGTCAATTAATAACCGATCGCGAAGCGCACGATCAAGCGAAGCCATGGGTTCATCTAGCATGAGGAGTCGTGGTTTAGGAGCGAGCGATCTAGCAAGAGCAACTCTTTGGGCTTCGCCTCCAGACAAGCCTCCAATTTCTCTTTTTTCAAATTCTTCTAAACCAACCATCTTCAACAAGTCTTTGACTCTTTCCTGGCGCTCAGTTCTATTCAATTGAAGAATTTGTAAACCGAAGTCAATATTCTCCTCAACATTCCGATGTGGGAAGAGAGCATGGTTTTGAAACATCAGTCCAAAACCTCGCTTATGTGGAGGAACTATTGTCATATCTTCTTCGTTCCACAAAATTTTCCCAGTTTCTAGATTCTCTAAACCGGCTACTGTCCTCAATAACGTACTTTTTCCACATCCGGAAGGACCAAGCAGCACCACGATCTCTCCTTCTCCAACTTCAAGGGCGCATTCATCTAGAACTTGAATTCCATCAAAAGAAACTTTAATGTTCTCGACTTTCAACATTAGAAATCACTCCTAATTGTTTCCTTTTTAAAAAATGAACCTTCAACGAGTATGACCGCCAAAGCTGTAATTGTCATTAACACCACTGCTAGAGCCATAGCTTGACCACGTAAAGTTTCTCCAGGAGCTCCGAGTAAGCGAAAGAGAACTAAAGGAGCGGTAAGACGGTCCGGGTTCCGAGGAAGAAAAGAAGTCGCTCCAAACTCCCCAATGGAAATAGCAAACGCAAATGCTGCTCCCACACCAAGTGCTCTAAGCGCTATTGGAAAGTCTATATGTCTACTTACTTGTCGTGGTGAGGCCCCTAACAAAGCTGCAGACTCTCGTAAGGAAGGGTCAATGCGTCGTAAAGTAGGAATAACTGTACGCATCACGAATGGGATTCCTAAGAGTGAATGAGCTATTGGCACCAAAATCCAAGAAGATCGAAGGTCTAAAGGTGGAGCATCCAAAGCAATAAGCATTCCGAATCCTAGGACAACAGCTGATATTCCCAGGGGAAACATCATGCTCATATCAAACAAATTAGAAACCCACCGGCGACCGTGGACGACAACAAATGAAGCTATACAACCAAGAAGCGAAGCGAAGATAGACGCAATAGCGGCAAAAAGTAATGAGTTGTTCAAAGCCGTTAATGCAGACACTGGGACCAACGTGACACGATCTGCTAATGATGCGAAATTCTGAAATGAATAACTCCCTCCCACTTTTAGAGAGCTCTCAAAAAGAACGATGATTGGTAGGCCTATCATTATGAACAGGAAGAAAATGTTTCCTGCTAAAAGTTTTCTTGGTGCTTTCTCGTAGACAAAATCCATTCTATTTTCAACAACGGCTTGACGTCTTTGTAGATAATTCATTAGAAGGACCATGACTACAACAGCAACCAATTGAATGACCGCTAGAGAAGAAGCAGTTGCTATGTCTCCTCTCCAAATCGCTTGTCTCCAAATTTCTGTCTCTATTGTGGCTCGTGTCGGCCCAGCCAAGAGAAGAACTACTCCGAATGAAGTCAAGCAGAATAAAAACACAATTGAGGATGCAGCTGCAAGAGCAGGAACAAGTCGAGGAAATGTAATTTTACGAAAGATCTGCCATGGAGTAGCCCCTAAAAGTTTCGCTTGTTCTTCGATTCTTGGGTCTAGACCTGACCAAAATGAACTCACTGTCCTTATAGCTATAGCCAAGTTAAAGAACACATGAGCAGCAAGCAGCGCCCAGACCGTATGACGAAGCCGGAATGCTCCTTCGTCTAACCCAAATCTTTCAAACAAAGCAGTAAACGCTCCAGCTACTACTACTGTCGGCAGCACAAAAGGAACAGTCGTAGCAACCTGAAATATTCTCCTGCCTCGAAATGAATACCTTGCCATCAAATATGCGGCTGGAAGCGCCAAGACCATCGTTAATACAGTTGATAAGAAGGCTTGCCATACAGTAAACCAAGCAATCTGGTGAAACGAACCACTAAAAATTAGGGATTTGAAATCACCTATTCCTTCACTACCTAGGGCATGACTGAAAATTTTAATTAGCGGCCAGTAAAAGAAAGCCCCGATGAATAGAACAGGTACAGCAGCTAAAACTGCCCACCTAAGTTTTTTCACAAGAGTCATCGAAGTACTATCTCAGTCCACCGTTCAGTCCAATCGTTTCGATTCTCTTCTATAAACTCTGGCGCAAGCATGTAAGGAGTCGCAATAACTTCAGCAAACTCCATAAATACTTGCGGCAACTCTGCATTAACCGAAGCGGGAAACATCAACATTGAATTCGGTATATCTTCTTGGAACCTTTCTGAAAGCATAAAATCAACTAGCGCTTCAGCACTTTCTTGATTATTTGTTCCATTTACGATTCCAGCAAATTCAATTTGTCGATAGCAAGTGTCAGTTAGCACACCAGTGGGAGGACTACTAATGGGGGCTTCAGAATAAATCACTTCAGCAGGTGGACTTGAAGCATACGAAACCACGAGTGGACGATCTCCACCACCCGCAACAAACTCTCCTTCATAGGCATCTTCCCATCCCGAAGTAACTGTTACTCCATTATTTCTTAGAGCCGTCCACCAAGCTTCCCAATCCTCTCCGTATTCTGCAATCGTGGCCAATAAGAATGCCAGTCCCGGAGAGGAGGTCTCAGGATTTTGTACCACTAATTGTCCGTAATATCTTGGATCAATCAGATCATCTAGATTTTCCGGAACTGGGAGATCTGCGTCAAAACTGTCAATCCAATAGTTGATACAAACATCTCCAAAATCCACGGGAGTGACTCTGTGCTGAGGGTCAAGTTGAATTTCGTTGGGAATATGGACTAATGCTGGAGATTCATACGCAGAAAATATCTCTGCATCTAGAGCTCGTTGAAGAAACGTGTTATCGATACCGAATATGACATCAGCTACTGGGTTACTGGCAGTAAGAATCGCTGAAGCTAAAAGCTGGCCGGTATCTCCTGCCATCTGCAGTTCTACCGTTACTCCTGTCTGCTCAGTAAAATCTTGAAGCACCCCTTCTGATATCCAAAAAGAATCGTGAGTTAAGAGAGTGACTGTTCTCTCTTCTTCTTCTCCACATGCTGAAATCATTACTAGGGCTAGTAAAAGAATGATAAAGAGTGGCTTTTTTTTCATTTTTTCTCCCTCCGCTGGCATTATCCAGTTCAGGTTTAGGCGGGTCGGTAGAACCTTCATCAAAGTGTATGACGACAGCTACCCTCTCAGCCCGGCATCTTGGTCCAAGCTCCCCGGTGTTTTTCTTTGAGATTAGTACGTTTATCAAGACAGGTCTAGGGGAAGAACTTCCAGAATTTCTTCAGAAGAAGTTCCTATCTTTAGTTCAAATCTTCCTGGATCAATGAACCACCCTGATTCCAAACGATGACCAATATGATGCCCGCCTGCAGCAACTGGAATGCGGTGATTTCGAGATTCATAACCAGGATCTCCTGGGTCAAATACTGCAAAAGATCGGTAATCCAACTCAATAAAAGCTTCAACTGTTTCCCCTGGTTGAAGTTTTACCTTAACGAATCCTTTCAATTCTTGAGGCGGTCTTAGCGATACGGGGCCAAGTGGAGATACATAGCACTGCACGGTTTCACTACCCAAGCGATTGCCCACATTGGTAATGGGAAACGAGATAAAAATTTTCTCTCCATCTTCTAATTCTTCAATAGTCTTGGCGCCGCTTACAGTTGTTTCCCCCCACTCAAAAGTGGTGTATCCCAAGCCATGTCCAAACGGGTACGCAACTTCTATATCTCTAGCTTGGTACCAGCGATAACCCACAAATATTCCTTCTCCATAGTTTACGATTCCAGCCTCGCCTGGGTAATTAAGAAATGCAGGGGTATCTTCTAATCGATGCGGCCAAGAATTTGGAAGCCTCCCTCCTGGTTCTTCTTTTCCAGAAAGAACATCCACTAAGGCATGGCTCATTTCTTGCCCACCGAACCATGTCTGAAGAATCGCCGGAGCAATATCAGACCAATCAGTGGTCACCGCTGAGCCAGAATTAACAACTACAACAGTGTTTGGATTTGCTGCGCACACTTGACGAATTAGTTCAGGTTGCTTCCCAGGAAGTTCCATGAATTCCCGGTCACGACCTTCTGTCTCCCAATCATCGTTAGTTCCGACGATGACAATCGCCGCATCACACTTAGCAGCAGTACTTACTGCTTGTTCAATTAAATCTCCAGTCAAAGGGAACCGAAGACCAAGCTGAACTCCATGCAGAAATACGCTTTTCTCACTTGAGAACTCAACAATAACCTCTACCGATTCACCAGCAGATAAAGAGACTAGAGTTTCAATTTCAATACTTCCCATTCCAAAAAAGGCTTCTCCTTGCGGAGGAGGTTCAGTAATTCCATCAAGAACTACTTCTCCGTTGATGAAAACTCGAGACCGTCCTGCTTGAATAAGAGTCAGCGTATGGTCCCCATCTACTTCAGCATGAAGTTGTGCCGTAGCCCGGAAAGAAAAGGATCCAAGTTCATCAGCCCCAGATTGGTCTTCTGGGGTAAGTAGCCGACCGCTTTTCCCTGTATGAACTGCAAAAGGTTCCCCTTCCCACGCCACTCCGTTGAAATATTCGACCCTGAATCCATTACTTCCATCAGTATTAGTTAGTAATCGCTGTGGGACAGGACGGGATGACCTATCGGTAATCGCACCAATTTCATAGTGGATTTCGCACTGATCAGTTAAACGTGCTTCAAATGCTTCAAGAGGCGTAACTTCATACTGTGGCACTAGAGATGCTGATCCCCCACCCATAAGCATCGCACCAGCAGCATTTGGTCCAATCACTGCTAAAGAAGAAATGTCTTCTATTTTGAATGGGAGAATATTGTCATTTTTTAAAAGAACCATCGCTTCAGTAGATGCTGTTCGTGCTAGTTCTCTATGTTCCTCTAGATCTAGCATTTGTTCATCTTGATTTAGTGGCTCATTAAATGCATTAGTTCGTTCAAGAAGAAGGAGGAGGCGCTTAACTGCTTCATTGACGATCTCTTCTGATACTTCTCCTTTTTGTACCGCTTCAACTAAACGAGAGCCATAGAAGCGCCCAGGTCCAGGCATCTCTAGATCTAAGCCTGCTTGTGCCATCTCAATCGTGGTCTTTGCGGCATACCAATCTGTGACTACTATTCCAGTGAAGCCCCATTCCTCACGAAGAATTTCTGTTAATAATTTGGGGTTTTCACAGGCGTAAGTTCCGTTAACTCGGTTGTAGGAACCCATAATTCCCCAAGGTTCAGCTTCTTTTACTGCCATCTCAAAAGGACGCAAATATATCTCTCTTAATGCCCTCTCAGGGACTTGTGAGTCGATGCTGTGTCTTTCAAACTCAGAATCATTAGCCACAAAATGTTTAATCGTTGTTCCTACTTTTTCGCTTTGGACTCCCTTGATGAAACTCACTGCAATGCGGCCGGTTAAATATGGGTCTTCTGAATAGCATTCAAAGTTCCTTCCTCCCAGAGGAGTTCGATGAATGTTCACCGTTGGGGCTAGTAAAACATGGCAAGCGCGAGCGCGTGTTTCTATAGCCAATGCCTGGCCTAGTTTCTCGATAAGAGAAGGGTTCCATGTCGCTCCCAATGCTGACCCACATGGGATACAGAGCGCAGGGATTCCCGTTCCTAATAGTCCTGCTCCGCGTGCTCCATTGGGGCCGTCTGTTACTTTCAAAGCAGGTATCTCAAGACGATCTACTGGATTCGCATCCCAAATGCCTCTACCTGTCATTAAAGAAACTTTTTCTTCTAGGGTCATTTTTTCTAGAAGTAGTTCATGGTCAGTGTTCATAATTCCTCTTATTTTCTTTTTTTTAAGATGATCAATACTCGTCGGATTCCTTATTTCGCAACTTCCACCATGCATCAAGTCGAATTTGGAGTTCTTTCAGATCAAGGTCGCCTTCGTTTCGTTTTATCTCCAATAAGTGTGCGAGTGCTTCAGCCACCTCTGGTCCAGGTCTAATATCAAGATACTCCATTACTTCTAATCCGTTAAGTCCTGGTCGTTCAGCAGCTTGGCGATCTTCCTCTGCTAAGGCAGCGATTCGACGTTCAAGATCATCCATAGCTTCTTGGACTCCTCGCGCCTTATTTTCATTTCGTGTTGTGCAGTCACATCGGATCAAATGATTTAATTTTCCTAATAACGGGCCAGCATCTCTTGCGTATCTCCGTACTGCAGAGTCAGACCATCCATCGGCATATCCCTTAAATCGTCCAGAAAGACGTACAAGTTCGACAACTTCCTCTATGACTTGTTCTGGATATCCGAGTTTTCCGAGCCTTTTTCTTGCCATTCTTGAACCCACGACTTCATGGTGTCGGAAAGTAACTCCCCCGTGTTCAAATGAGCGAGTTTTAGGTTTTCCTATGTCATGGAAGAGCGCACCTAATCGAACAGTTATTTCTGGCTCAGTCTTAGATACAACTGCGATGGTGTGGGCGAGAACATCTTTATGCTTGTGGATCGGATCTTGTTCCATGCTCAACAATGTGAGTTCCGGAACTAATAAATCCATTTCCCCTGATTCAACAGCTTGTAATATTGATTCTTCACAGTCGGAAGCTAACAAGATTTCAGAAAGCTGTTCACTAGACATAATGAAAGTCTAGAGAGATCTGACGTAACAACATGTGCGACCTAGGCTTATAGCTATGTAACGTTTGCGTTATAAGAAGATTGAATTTAAATGACTAATTGGATGAGAGATCCACGTAATAGTGGAAATAAGAGTTTTGGGCCAGCTTTCGGTGGTCCGCGACGTTCTGTCCCTAATCGAAGATCAAGCGGGTTGAGAGAACTCATCCAAGAGAGAAGAGGAATTTTAATTATTGCTGTCATCGTCATCTTCTTTATTATTGCTGCGATTGGGGCAAGTAACAGACCTGATTCAGAAGAAGGACAACAAAGTCTTCTATCTGAAGTTCAGAGCGCCATGGTTCAAGCTGGTCTTCCTACCGTTGAAGTAAGAGTTATTGACTGGAATGTCATTCTTGAAGGCCAGGTACCCAGTAGCGATCTGAAAGAAGCTGCCGGCAGAGTGGCACAAGCCCAATCAGGAGTTGTCAATGTTGATAACCGCCTAGTTGTTCCAGCTTCCGCCATCATTGAAATAGAAACGGAAACTGTTCCTGAACTACCAGCCGCATTAAGTGATCTTTTACTACAAGCGCGTCTAAGCGAAGCAGCTGCGAGAGCCCCAATTGAATTTGAAAGTGGTGGAGATCGGATCACTGAAGATTCTGCAACCACTCTTGATCAAATCGCAAGTTTTTTATCAGCTAACGTCACTGTTCGTGTACAGATAGTTGGACATACCGATAGCGATGGTGATGAAGTGGCAAATTTAAATCTTTCTACTCTTAGAGCAGAAGCAGTCCGGTCGCAATTGGTAGCTCGTGGTATTGATCCTGAAAGACTTCTAACACTCGGTTACGGGGAATATGATCCTGTCGCAGACAACATCACCCAAGAAGGAAAGAAAAGGAATCGCCGTATTGAATTTCTTGTACTTCCTGAAGGCAACGACGGCATAGAACCTCCTACAACGACAACAGAACCACCGGCGACAACTACAGAAGCGCCTTCATCTAC
>CERS01030371.1_pt1 | contig 14661 bp, 10 predicted proteins | sample 356251 | NCBI WGS metagenome assembly CERS01 (sample SAMEA2621020, study PRJEB7988) | marine metagenome | isolation source: saline water (ENVO:00002010), including
TAATGAATTTAACTTTTCAATTGAATATATAAAAACATCTTTCTACACTTATTTTAATGAAATTATCCAAACAAAAGGAAGAAAAGAAGCTCTGCAATTTGTGTGCTTGATTATCATAGTTTCAGTTTTTTTTGCAAATATCTTTAAATACATGTCTTCATTAATTATTGCAAAAATAAGGGTAAGAGTAGTAACTAATATTAGAAATTCATTATATGAAAAAATTATAAATTTTAGAATTAATTTCTTCACAAACGAGAAAAAGGGAGATGTTATTTCAAGGATTACAAGTGATATACAACAAATTGAAAACTCTGCAATCAACTCAATAACTGTTTTATTTAAAGAACCAGCTCTACTTTTAGGACTATTTTTTATTTTAAGTACAATTTCAATTGAACTTACACTTTACACATTAATTTTAGTACCTGTCTCGGGAATTATTATTTCAAATATTGCTAAACATCTAAAAGTAAAAGCTGCATTTAGTCAGAATGCCCTTGGAAATATTAATAATATTATAAATGAAACACTTGATGGTATAAGAATTATAAAATTATTTACTGCTAACTCATTTATGAAAAATAGATTTGGTGATGAAGTAAATGAATACGGAAAGCAAAATTTGTCCATGTATAAAAGATTTGAATTATCTAATCCAGTAAGCGAATTTCTAGGAATAGTAACTGTTTCTGTAATTTTATTACTTGGAGGAAGTATGGTTTTAGATAGCTCATCAGATATAACTGCCTCAGAATTTATAGCCTTTATAATTATTTTTTCTCAAGTTCTACCTCCAGCCAAAGCAATTACAGGAGCATTTAATACTATTCAAAGAGGAGTTGCTTCTGCTGATAGGGTATTTGAGTTTATTGACAAAAGTAAAAGTGATGAAGAAGAACTGGGAAAAGAAGAAATTAATACTTTAAATAAATCAATTGATTTTAATAACGTATCATTTGCTTACGAAAAAGAAAATGTTATAAACGAAATTAGTTTCAACATACAAAGAGGAGAAAGCATTGCAATTGTCGGTCCCTCAGGAGGAGGAAAATCAACTATAGTAGATCTTTTATCAAAATTTTATCAACCAAAAAGTGGTTCAATTAAGATTGATGGAAAAAACATTAATAAGTATAAAACAGATGATATCAGAAGGATGATAGGAATTGTAACTCAAGAATCTTTACTATTTCACGATACCATAAAAAATAATATATGTTTTGGGAGTAAAGATTACAGTCAAAAAAAATTAGAGAAAGCTGCTAAAATTGCTAATGCATATGATTTTATTAATGAACTTGATCACAAATATGAAACAACTATAGGGGAAAGAGGACTAAAGCTCTCCGGAGGCCAGAGACAAAGAATATGTATTGCTAGAGCAATTTATAAAAACCCTCCTATCCTAATATTTGACGAGGCAACATCATCTTTAGACTCAAAATCAGAAAAATCAGTACAAATGGCAGTTGAAAAAGTTATGAAAGATAGAACTTCAATTATAATTGCACATAGATTAAGTACTATAAAAAATGTTGATAAAATAATTGTAATTGATAAAGGAAGAATAGTTGAAATGGGAAGTCACAAAGAATTACTCAAAAAAAATAATATATATTCTAAATTAAGTAAAATGCAAAATCTTAGTTAAATGAAAAATGTAATTAGAAAGGAGCTGAAAGAAGCGCAATCAGTTTTAGAAAATTTTTTAAATGATAAAAACATAAGAAAAATTGAAGATGCGGCAAAACTTTTAAAACAAACTATTGATCAAAATAATAAGATTTTTTCTTGTGGAAATGGAGGCTCTATGTGTGACGCTATGCATTTTGCTGAAGAACTTACAGGTAAGTTCAGAAATGAGAGAAAACCTTTACCTGCAATCGCTATTTCAGACCCCTCTCATATTACTTGTGTAGGAAATGATTATGGCTTTGAATTTATATTTTCAAAATATATTGAGGGGGTAGGAAGTAAAGGAGATGCATTACTTGCAATAAGTACAAGTGGAAACTCAAATAATATAATTAATGCTGCAAAGAAAGCTAAAGAAAAAGGAATTAAAGTAATTTCTCTTACAGGTAAAGATGGTGGTGAACTTTCAAAATTATCTGATATTGAAATTAGGGCTCCACATCTTGGATATTCAGATAGAATTCAGGAGATTCACATAAAAGTAATTCATATACTTATATTACTAATTGAAAATTAAATTATGACAAAATATACTTTACTATTTATAACTATACTATTTAGTTGCGACATGAAAAATTCACTAAGAGAACCTAAAGCTGAAAAAATACAAAAAGAATTAACTATTCACGGCGACACGAGAATCGATGAATACTATTGGTTAAATCAGAGAGATGATAAAAAAGTTATTGATTATTTAAACGCCGAAAATTCATATAGAGATAACTATATGAAAGATTATAAAAATCTTGAAGAAGAAATTTTTCTTGAAATAAAATCAAGAATAAAAGAAGACGATAGCTCAGTACCTTACCTTGATAATGGATATTATTACTATACTAGATATGAGAAAGATAAGCAGTATCCAATTTATTGTAGAAAAAAAGGAAATCTTGAAGCTGATGAAGAAATACTGATTGATGTAAACCTTATGTCTGAAGGTTATGAATACTTTAGAATTGGAGATATCGAGATTAGTCCTGATGATAAAATTATGGCATATAGTGTAGATACTTTAAGTAGAAGAATTTATACTATACATTTTATGGATCTGAAAACCAGAGAAGTTCATAAAAGCAATATTAAAAATACATCTGGGTCTATTACATGGGCTAATGATAACAAAACTATTTTTTATAATATTAGAAACGCTGAGACTCTCAGATCTGAGAAAGTAATGAAGCATAAATTAAATTCTTCATCTGAAGATCAAGAAGTTTATTTTGAGGAAGATGAAACTTTCAGTGTTTATAGTTATAAAACAAAAACAGATAAGTATATAGTCATAGGATCAAGTGCAACTCTATCTCAGGAATTCAGATATCTTGATGCTAATAATCCAGATGGTGATTTCAAAATATTTCAAGAAAGAGTAAATGGATTAGAATATTCTATTTCACATTTTAATAATAAGTGGTTTATAAGGACCAATAAAGATGGAGCTACAAACTTTAAGCTTATGGTTTGTGATGAGAATAATACTACTTCAAATAAGTGGAATAATTATTTAGAACATAGAGAAGATGTTCTTTTAGAAAATGTGGACTTTTTCAAAAACCATATGGTAATTATGGAAAGAGAAAGAGGTTTAAGAAAGATAGAAATTAGACCATGGAATGGTAAAGAAAGTCATTATATCGAATTTAATGATGAAGCTTATTCGGTTTACTCAAGTACAAATGCAGAAATTGATACAGAAAAATATAGATATAGTTATTCTTCTATGACAACACCAAATTCAGTTATAGAATATGACATGAGCTCAAAAGAAAAAGTTGTACTAAAAGAAACTGAAGTGCTTGGAGGTACCTTTGATAAAAATAATTATGTAAGTAGAAGAGTGTGGGCACCGGCAAGAGATGGTAAACAAGTCCCAATATCTTTAGTTTATAGAAAAGATTTATATAAGAATGGTGAAAATCCACTTCTACTTTATGGATATGGTTCTTATGGAATAACAAACAATGCTAGTTTCAGTTCCGTTAGACTTAGTCTTCTAGATAGAGGTTTTGTCTATGCTATAGCACATATAAGAGGAAGTCAATATTTAGGAAGAAATTGGTATGATGATGGTAAAATGTTTAAAAAGAAAAATACATTTTATGACTTCATTGATAGTGGTAAATATTTGATAAATGAGGGTTTTGCTAACAAAAATAAATTATTTGCTATGGGCGGAAGTGCAGGAGGATTATTAATGGGTGCAGTAGCTAATATGAATCCTGAATTATTTAGAGGTATTGTGGCAGGGGTACCATTTGTTGATGTTGTTACAACCATGCTTGATGATGATATACCACTTACGACATTTGAATATGATGAATGGGGAAATCCAAATAATAAAGACTCATATGATTATATGTTATCTTACTCACCTTATGATCAAGTAGAAGAAAAGAACTATCCTGCAATTTTTATAACAACAGGATATCATGATTCTCAAGTTCAATATTTTGAACCAGCTAAATGGATAGCAAGACTTAGAGATAGGAGAACTAATAATGAACCACTTCTTATGTATTGCAACATGGATGCGGGCCATGGGGGTGCTTCTGGAAGGTTTGAAGCATATAAAGAAACTGCAATGGAATATGCATTTTTCATATCCTTATTAGAAAATTAAACATGTATAAAATTTTAAGATATTTTTTCATCGTTATATTTTTTGTATCCTGTAATAATAAGGAGACACCACCAAACATAATTTTTATTATGTCTGATGATCATGCGTTTCAAGCTGTTAGTGCTTATGGTCACAATTTAAATAATACTCCTAATATTGATAGGTTAGCAAAAGAAGGAGCTATTTTCAATAAAGGCTTTGTTACAAATTCTATTTGTGCACCTAGTAGAGCAGTTATGCTTACCGGTAAACATAGCTTTGTAAATGGAAAAGTAGATAATGTTCAGCCTTTTAATTGGGACCAGTCAAATTTTGCAAAGGATTTACAAAATTCAGGATATGAAACTGCATTGATCGGTAAAATACATCTTAAGGGTGCGCCTCAAGGATTTGATCATTGGTCAGTTTTACCTGGTCAAGGCCACTACTACAATCCAAAATTTATAGAGAATGGAGATACAATTCAAATTGAAGGACATGTTACTCCAATAACTACTAACATGACTTTGGATTGGCTTAAAAATAAAAGATCTAAAGACAAACCTTTTTTATTACTTTATCATCAGAAAGCTCCACATAGAAACTGGATGACAGAGGAAAAATACCTTACTCTCTTTGATGATAAAACTTTTGATCCACCTGCAAACTTCTTTGATAATTATGAGGGTATGGGTACTGCTGCTAAAGAACAGGAAATGCAGATAGATGGACATGCTTTATGGGGTCATGATTTTAAATTTTTAGTAAATCCAGTAACAGGTAAAAAAACAAATTTCAATAGAGAATTAAATAGGCTTACAGACGAACAGAGAGAAAAATGGTTAGCTGCATATACACCAAAAAATGATGCTTTCAGAAATGCAAATCTTAATGATAGGGAATTAGGAATATGGAAGTTTAATAGATACCTTAAAGACTACTTAAGAACAATTCAATCTATAGACGATGGAGTTGGAGAAGTACTAAATTATCTTGATGAAAATAATTTATCTGAAAACACAATAGTTGTATACACTTCAGATCAAGGATTTTATTTAGGAGAACATGGTTGGTTTGATAAAAGATTTATGTACGAAGAATCATTAAGGACTCCTATTCTTATGAGATACCCAAAAGAAATTGAAAAAGGGACACAAGTAAATGAACTAATTCAAAATTTAGATTTTGCTCCTACATTTTTGGATTATGCTGGTATTGAAATACCAAATGATATTCAAGGCGAATCATTTCGAAAAATAGTTAGTAAAACTAAATCAGAGTGGAGAGATGCTATATACTATACATATTATGAATACCCTTCTGTTCATATGGTTAAAAGACATTATGGAGTAAGGACCGATAGATATAAGCTAATGCATTTCTATTATGATATAGATGAATGGGAGATGTATGATCTAAAAGAAGATCCATCCGAAATGAAAAACATTTATAATGATTCTAATTATAAGGAGATAAAAGATATGATGCATAAACGTTTAACTGAGATGAGAGATAAATATGGAGACTCTGACGAACTAAATCAAATGCATCTTGAGAGATATCTAGCATCTAGAAAAAGAGGGACTGGACCTAAAAAATAATTATTTTTTAAATCCCGGTCCTTTTACAAACCTTCCTGAAAATTTATTTGTATGCTCACCATTTAGTAGAACAGGAACACCATTTACAAGTACATGGCTTACGCCCTCTGCAAACTGTAAAGGTTCTTCAAATGTAGCGTTATCATTAACTTTTTCTGCATTGAAAATAACAACATCTGCAAAGTAATTTTCTTTAAGCAAACCCCTATCATTTAGTTTTAAATTTTTAGCTGGATAACTGGTTAATCTTCTAATTCCTTCCTCTAATGGAAAAAGATTTTCATCTCTAGAATACTTCCCTAGAACTCTTATAAAACTCCCAAAAGCTCTTGGGTGTGTTCTAAAACTTTTAGAAATATCACTATATACTCCAGCATCTGAACAGAAAGATACCCATGGCAACTGTATTTTCTTTCTAATATTTTCCTCAGACATACTAAAATATATACACTGAATTCTATGATCATCCTCAATTACCATATCAACTATCGCCTCCTCAGGTGACTGACCTCTCATATTAGCAGCTTCTGCTACAGTTTTAGCTAAATATTTTTTTGACATTTCTGAAGTTTTAAATCCAACCATTAGTATACCTTCTGGTGGTTGCTCAGAAAGTTGCTGTCTTATATCATTCAATAGTCTTGGTCTAACCTTAGGATCTTTCATTCTTTCAATCCATGCATTATGACCACCTTCTTGAACCCAAGTTGGAATGACGCCAGTTAATCCAGTAGAACTCGCATTATAAGTATATATATCAGCTGTTATTTCTAAGCCTTCAGCTCTTACTTCTTCTACTCTTTTGATAACCTCATCTAACTTATACCAATTAGGTTCTCTTGATGCTTTTAGATGATATATTTCAGCTGCGATATCTGCCTCTCTTGCTATTGTAATTAATTCCTCTAAAGCTTCTAATAATGTTTTGCCTTCATTTCTTAAATGAGAAATATACATTCCACCATATTCAGAAGCTGATTTAGACAATTCAATAAGTTCATTAGTTGAAGCATAATCTCCTGGAGCATAAATAAGAGAGGAGCCTATACCCATGGCCCCTTCCTCCATAGATTTCTTAACAATACCTTTCATTCTTTTCATTTCTAAATCCGTTGCATCCCTATTTTCATAACCTACCTCTAAAATTCGAGTCGTTGCTGCGCCAAGAAAAGAAGCAATATTTACTGATACCCCACTCTGCTCAAGGTTACTCATAGCATCACCAAAAGAAATTAATTTTCCATCTTCATAATAAGGACCTGGAGATCTTCCCTCCCCAAAAATTTCTAATGTAACGCCTTGCATTAAATCTGATAAAGCTCTTCCATCTTCCATTAAGGTTCCATAACCCCAGCTAAGCATATTTATAAAACCAGGAGAGACTGAGAGGTCGGTTGCGTCAATTGTTGTATCAGATTCAAAAATTGTGTTTTTACCTACGTATACTAACCTGTCATCTTTAATTCCAATTGAACCAATGTATGGTTTTTGTCCTGACCCATCATAAATAGTTCCATTATAAATTACTATATCAGCAACTATTGGCTCAGTTGGTTTATTGTAACATGATACAATTAAAAACAATAAGAATATTGAATAAAAAGAATAGTATTTTTTCATAGATTTAAAAATTAATAATTTTAACAATTATATATTTTTATGTTATCTCAAGCTAAAAAGTTTACGTTTATTTTTTTTATAGTATCAATTATTCCTGCTATAGCTTTTTCTCAGAATAGACAAAATAAATATTATAATCCATTTAGATTTTCGGTTTCAGGATTAACAAAATTTGTAATGGAGCCAAACGATCATCCAACTGATAAATATTTATTTGATCAGGGTATTGGAGCTATTGGGGAATTGATTTTCACCATAGATCAAAAAGCAAAATATGAAATCTCCATTGAAGCTGGGTTTATGAGTACATTATCGTCTTCAGATAATTCAACATCTGATAGATATTTAATACCAGTAGCATTAAATCTAAATTATTATTTTTTTGATGAAACATTTTCCCCATTCTTAGGAATAGGTTATGGATTTGAAAATTTTAATAATTCAAATAAGTATGTTTTAAAACCAGTTATAGGAATATCAAATGAAAAGTTAAAAGCATTTGCAAGATTCGGTATTGGAAATACTATTGGATCATCACTAGAAATTGGTATAGGTTATTCATTTAAGGAAAGACCCTGTGGGTGTTTTCCACAAACACGCTAGTTAAATTTCTCCTTCCTCTTTATTAAAAATATCAGAAATTAAATCCTTAAAATCTATACTTGTATTTGTATATTTTTTTGATATTAAACTGTTTTCAGCAATTCCATGTAACACAAACTCCATATAAAATTCTAACTCTTTATTATCTAAACTTTTCAAATTATTTTTAACTATTTCATTTAAACCATTAATTTCATGAAGAGAATTACGATATTCTTTATTACTTATATCATTCTTTAGTTTGAGCTTGTTCTTTTCAAACCAGTTTTGAATTTTTTTATATGGATTATCTTTTTTCTTATCTTTTATTTTATTGTTAACTACTGGAAAAATATCATTAAATAATGATTTGATTGTTTTTGATATTAAATTCATAACTACTATGTACGGTCCCTCTTGTTCTCCTTCATATACCAACTCTAATTTCCCATTTACTGCAGGTACTATAGATAAAAAATCAGATACCCTTAATACTGTGTTTTCCTCATTATTTAAATATAATCTTCTTTCAGCAGAGGATATCATAAACTCGTAAGCAGATGTAGTTAGTCGAGCAGAAACACCACTTTTACTGTCAACATACTCATAGTTTCTTGCTTCAAAAGCTAACTTTTCTATCATATTCTTTGCAATTTCAGGAATATGAATCTTTTCATAAACCGACTTATTAATTCTATTTTCTTGACTTGTTATCTTTTTTGATATATCAATAGTTTTGGGATAATGAGTAAGAATTTGACTTCCAATTCTATCTTTTAAAGGCGTAACTATATTTCCTCTATTTGTATAATCTTCTGGATTAGCAGTAAAAACAAAATGAATATCAAGAGGCATTCTAAAATTAAATCCCCTTATCTGTATATCGTTTTCTTGAAGTATATTAAAGAGGGAAACCTGAATTCTTGGTTGTAAATCAGGAATTTCATTAATAACAAAAATACATCTATTTGATCTTGGGATTAGACCATAGTTAATTACTTTAAAATCAGAAAACGAAAGTTTTAAGTTTGCTGCCTTTATTGGGTCTATATCTCCTATAAGATCAGGAACTGTAACATCAGGAGTAGCAAGTTTTTCGGTAAATCTATCAGACCGATGCATCCATGTTATTGGTGTAGAATCTTTTTTCTTAAGGATTATATTTTTAGCATAATGACTTATTGGTTGTAAAGGATCATCATTAAGTGGCGAACCCTCAACTACAGGTATATACTCATCTAAAAGATCAATTAATTTTCTTGCAATTTTTGTTTTAGCCTGACCTCGAAGTCCTAGGAAATTAATATCATGTTTTGATAAAATAGCTCTTTCTAAATCAGGTAAAACTGTTTCTTCGTATCCATGAATATCAGAAAATATTTTTTTTCCTTCTTTTTTAACTTTAATTAAATTGTCTCTTAACTCATCTTTAATTGATTTAGAAATCCAGTTACTTTTTTTTAATTTCCCTAGTGTATTAATTTTTGAATAATCCATTTTTAGTACTTTTTAATTTTATTCTTACTATAATCTTTTAAAACCATTGAACCTAAATCATTTAAATCTGCAAAATATGCTGACCCATCATTTATTTCAGTAAATTTTTCAACAAACTCCATGAGATAAGGATCAGAAGCAATCATAAATGTATTTACCCTAATTTTATTTTTTTTACAAATTGATGCCAGATTATATGTTTTATTTAAAATTTTAGGATCTAATCCAAAAGCATTTTTATAATAATTTATACCAACTTTCATACATGTTGGCTTACCATCTGTTATCATAAAAATTTGCTTATTATTATTTTTCCTTCTCCTCAAAATATCAATTGCTAGTTCTAAGCCTGCTATTGTATTTGTATGATATGGACCGACTTTTAAATATGGTATATCCTTAATTTTTACCTTCCAAGCATCGTTACCAAATACCGCAACATCAATAGTGTCCTTCTTATATTTTTTCATTATTAACTCCGATAAAGCCATAGCCACCTTCTTAGCAGGAGTAATTCTATCTTCACCATATAGAATCATTGAATGGCTTATATCAATTAATAAAACAGTAGAAGTTTGTGTTTTATGATCAGACTCATAAGTTTCCAAATCATTTTCATTCATTATAAAATTATCTATACCATGATTAATTTGGGCGTTTTTTATAGATTCATTAAAAGCAATATTTTCTAGATTATCACCATATTCATATGGTTTAGTAGAATAATCTAGTTCTATGCTTGGACCTGAAAAGTTTGTTGAATGATTTCCAATATTTCCCTTTTTTAATTTACCAAAAATTTCATCTAAGGCAGAGCGTCTGAATTCAATTTCAGATTTTTTAGTTATTTTAATTTCTCCTTCAGATTTGTTTTCTATTATATAACCTTTCTTTTTAAGATCCTCAATAAAATTTCCAATACCATATTCACTTGAGGTTATATTATATTTTTTATCTAAATCGGTTAATAATGAAATAGTCTTATTAAAATCACCAGAAGTAATAAGTAAGATTTGTTGATAAATTTTAAAAAGATCTTCAAAATTTTTTGTCTTTATATTTTTTATCGAACCAATAAATTTTTCAAAAATTACTCCATCCACAGTGGTATAATTTACGATACAATATAAAAAGTGTTGTAATTATTTTTTTGAGGGAAAGGTCTTAATAAAAATAATTAACCCAAGAATTATCATGGGTATACTTAGCCATTGACCCATGTTTAGAGGTATGTCTGCCTCCCAATCTACTTGATTTTCTTTAAATAATTCATCAATAATTCTTAAAGACCATAATACAATCATAAAGATTGAAAATATGAATCCATCTTTTAAAGACTCTCTCTTAAAATACCATAGTGAAAGTAAAGTAACGAATAATAAGAGACAGTATAATGCTTCATACATTTGGGCAGGGTGTCGTGGTATCCCAATTGTATATATTTCAGCATAATAGACATCTCCATTCTTGAAAATTTTATAATTTAATTCTTCATTCGGCTCTTCATAAATATGACTTCTGATTCCTTCGTAACCCATTAGATAACTTTTAACATTCGACTTATAATAATTGTTTTCACTATTTTCATCTACGCCAACCCCTTCTCCATATTTTAGTCTAATAGTTATAGGAACTCCATTTTCAGTAATATTTCCATCACGTTTATGAAAAGTTATATCTTCAACCCTTCCATCAAATCTAAATTTTAAAATATCATTTACACTTTTAGCAAAAACTACTCCATTGCCCGAATCCGTAGGTAAACCAAGAATTTCTGAATTCATAAAATTACCCGTTCGAATAAAAGCACCAGCAAGACAAACAACAATTACAATTCTATCCATCACCCAAAAAAAAGTTTCATTCACTTTTCTAGAATAAATTACCATTCCAAGAATTATTGAAATAGCAGCACCATGACTAGCTAGGCCTCCCTCCCATATATATAAAATTTTAATAGGATTAGATAAATAATAGATAGGATCATAAAATAAACAATGACCTAGTCTTGCCCCAACAATAGTAGCTATCACCATATATAGAGTTAATCTTTCTACTTCTTCGGGATCTCTACCATCAAGTTTATATATCCATCTCATTATATACGAGCCTATAAGAAAACCTAAGGCAAACAGAAGCCCATACCATCTTGGAGGTAATCCAGAAATTATTTCAGGATTAGCATTCCATATTATATAAAATAAGTTTATCATCTTTTTTTAAAATTAAATTTTCCAAAAAGCAGGCGTCAGAATTAATAAAAATGTTAGTAGCTCAAGTCTTCCAATAAACATTAATAAAGACAAAAAATATTTTCCAGCATTTGGTATTGAACTGAAATTACTAGCTGGACCAACATCGCCAATTCCTGGACCAACGTTTCCTAGAGTAGCTGCAACTGATCCTATTGCTGTCATAAAGTCAACACCTAATATTGTCATTATAATAGAACCAAAAGAAAAAATAACAACATATAACATCATAAATGCAAGTATATTAGTTACAACACTTTGAGGAACTTTATTATTATTAAACCTTAAAGGAAAAACACCTGACTGGTGAAGCTGTTTTTTTAATTCTATATAACTATTTTTCAAAAGAATCACATGTCTTACAATTTTAATTCCTCCAGATGTCGATCCTGCTGAAGCTCCAAAAAACATAAGAATAAAGAATAAGATTGTAATAAATTCAGTCCATCCAGTAAAATCAACTGTAGTAAAACCAGTAGTTGTAATTATAGAAACTACACTAAAAAGAGCTGATCTAAAAGTTTCCTCTGCATAAGAACTGTCGATTAAATATAATGTCCCAAATACAATTAAAGTAATAATTATTATAAATGATGAATAGATTCTAAATTCTTCATTTCTAAATACTTTCTTGAAATTTAATTTAATAGCAAAATATGTTAATGTAAAGTTTGTAGCAGATATAAACATGAATAAAATAATAGTGTATTGTATAAGCGGAGATTCAAAATAACCAATACTTGCATTTTTTGTTGAAAATCCTCCTGTAGCGAAAGTTGTCATCGCATGATTAACAGCTTCAAAAGAATTCATACCTTCAGCCCAAAGAATAAAAAAGAGTACTATAGTGAATGATATGTATATCTGCCATAATCTCATGGCTGTTTCTTTTATTCTCGGTTGTAATTTATCAATAGATACTCCAGGTGCCTCAGCAACAAATAACTGCATACCTCCTATTCCTAAAAATGGCAAAATTGCTACAGCTAATACAATAATACCCATACCACCAATCCATTGAGTTAAACTTCTCCAATATAATATACCATTATCTAGAGCTTCTATATCATTTAATATTGTTGCCCCAGTTGTAGTATAACCGGAAACTGTTTCAAAAAATGCATCATGCATGCTAGGTATCTGGCCAGTTATTATATATGGTAACATCCCAAAAAAAGACATAAATATCCAACTAGATATTACAATTAAGTACCCGTCCCTCTTCTTCAGATCTTTATTATCATTATTCTTTGTTCTATAATAAAGGAAAAAACCTATTGCTGAATTAATTAATGATGAAATTAATATGCCTTTCCACGAAGCTTCATTATGATACAATCCAAAAGGAACAGCTGTTAACATTAAAAACCCATTAATCATTAACAGGATTCCAATTATATTACAAATAACTTTTATGTTGAATTTCATTTAAACATAGACTCAATAGTATTCTTAGTCTCTTTTTTGGTTACTATAATTACACGATCTTCAACTTCAAATTCAAAATCTCCTCGAGGAAAATATGAATCTTCTCCTCTAGTCAACCCACCAACAATACTATCTTTAGGAAAATTCAAGTCTTTTAATTCTTTACCTAGAACTTCAGATCCTTCTTTAACTTCAACTTCTATTATTTCTGCATCAACTCCTTTTAGCGTTGAATAATCTAAAAACTTGTCTTCACTTATATATTTAAAAATAAAGTTTGCAGTTAAGTATTTAATATTAATAGTTGTGTTTAATCCCATATTTTGAGCAAGAGGAATAAAATCAATATTTTCTACTTGAGATATAGTTTTTTTAACACCAGATTCTTTTGCGGCAAGTGAAGCTAAAATATTCTTTTCAGTTTCGTATGATAAAGCTAAAAAAGCATCCATAGTATCCAGATCCTCCTCTTGCATCAATGCAATATTAGTTGCAGAACCATTAATTACCATTACATTCGATAATTCATCTGCAAACCTTTCACATTTATCTAGGTCATCACATACAAGCTTAATATTATATTTTTTGGATAGATATTTAGCAGTCATGTATGCTAAAGGAGACCCACCAAAAATCATAATATTTTTAATTTCTAAATTTTCTTTACCAGCTAGAGACAAAACTTTATCTACTCCTTTATTTGATTCAGCAATAAAATATGCTATGTCACCTTCTTTTAAAATATTATGAGACCTTGGTATAATGGTTTCATTATGAATTTCATCTTGTATATCTCTAACAATTGCGACGGGAGTATAGTTAGTGTCAGGATTTAAATACGTTGACTCTCCTAAAGTTTTATCTTTCAACTCAGATTCACCATCGATCATAATTCCCATTAAATGTAATTTGCCACCATCAAATTCTAAAGAGTCAGTAGCAGCTGATTCCTTTAAAAGAGCTTTAATCTCATTTGCGCCCAATGCCTCAGGATAAATAACTTCATCAATACCTATTGTGCTTAAGTCAAAAGTATCTTTTCTAGGAAGTAATTCTGAATTAGAAATTCTAGCAATACATTTTTTGATTCCGAACTTCTTTCCAATTGTACAAGATAAAATATTTGTCTGTTGTGAAGAAGTAACTGCTATTAATAGATCTGCTTTTTTTGCACCTGCTATTTCTAAAGTTTTTATAGATGTGACATCTCCTTTTATAGTTGAAACATCGAGGTTATGGGATGCTTTTCCAAGCGCTTTTTTATCATGGTCAATAATGACTATACTGTGTGATTCTTGTGCTAGAAGTTTAGATAGGTGAAATCCAACCTCACCTGCTCCCGCAATAATTATATTCATATTAAAATTTTAATCGGGATACAAAT
>CERS01129041.1_pt1 | contig 14579 bp, 10 predicted proteins | sample 356251 | NCBI WGS metagenome assembly CERS01 (sample SAMEA2621020, study PRJEB7988) | marine metagenome | isolation source: saline water (ENVO:00002010), including
TTTAGTATCAAAAGGTGGTTCTGGTTTAGTATCAAAAGGTGGTTCTGATTTAGTATCAGGATTATTGTTTGACATATTAGGGTCATTGTTTTGCATATTATCTGGGTTTCTTTGACTTAATTCATCATTTAATTTATCTAATATGTTAGTTCTAAATTCTTCTGTAATACCAGCAGTAATTAACTGATTATTTTCTACGTTTGTTATATTATTTATTTGATCTGTAAAAGTAGTTATATCATCGTCAGACATACCACTTAAACTTTCTATTAGATTATCCATATTATTTATATTTATAAGTGTTTTTACTATATTGCCTCCAAATATTTTCCCTCCAGACATTGTTATTATTTTTTCACTGTTAGTTTTTTCATCCATAATAGGTTTAATAAAGACATAATATGTAATTGCAGCGAATATCATAAGCCCAATAATCTTACATTTAGAAATCATTTATAATATTATATATATATATTTTTTTTTTATCTTATATAAAGAATTTATGTAAAAATAATATATTATGAAAAATATTGTTATATTTATATTAACAAATAATAATGAAAAATTATTAAAAATAGTATATAATACAGTTTTAAAACAGAAAAATCATAATTTTACATATAATATAATAATAGTTGTAAATAGTTTAAATCAAAATTATTATGAAGATGTTTTAAAAGAATTTGAAAATATTGATGTAGAAATAATAAAAACTGTATCAAATGGAAGACCTGGTATGGGTCATAATTCTTGTATAAATTTATTTAAAATTCGTAAAGAATATAACTATATGATAATGATAGATGGTGATGATTTTTTATATCCATATGCTTTAAATCAATTAAATAAATGTTTTGAAAAAAAAAATCATTTAGATATACTTATGCTAAAATCAACAGATAAATTAAAATATATAGAAAATGATAATTATGATTTATTAGATATAAATTTAAATAATAATTTTGCTATATCTACAAAGACATATGTAGATTATAAACTATATCCTTGGAATAAAGAACATATAAAATTATCAAATTTTTATAATAATTCATTATGTACACCATTAAGATTATTTTTATTACATAGAAATATATTTAATTATATTAAAGATGATTTATATCATAATGAATGTAGTTTATATGATGATTATTTAATGTTTTTATATTATATAAGATTATCTCAAATAGATGATTTAGAATGTTATATTATACCTGGTAAATATATATATTTATATAATAATATTAATGAAAATTCACAAACTAATAATAGTGAAGATAATGATATGATATATTATGAAAAACTTAAATCAGAATTTATAGATATAAAAAATTATTTAGGAAATGATTGGGATATTACAAAATTAAAAACACTATATATATCACATTACAAAGAGAGTGAAATTGAATATAAAATAGATGAAAATAATTGTACTATCAATATGAATATTAATATTATTAATCTATATAATGATCCAAATTATATATATAGCCAAGATTTTGGTATTTATATTATAAATGAAATCATTAAAACTTATTTTGATAATAGTATAAAATATTTAGAAAAGTCTGATTTTAATGTAGCTTTTAAATATAGTTCTTTTTTTGATAAATATAGTATTAATCATCCATATATGAGTTTTATATATATATACAGTATTTTTAATATTTATAATAATAATCTAAATAAAGAATTGAACAATAAAATAATAAAACATTACTATATTAGTAAAAATATTATTAAATTTTATAATATGCCTATTTTAGATACATATATAAGTAATATTTTAGAAAAAATATAAATTATAAATAATTAATTATTTATATATTATATAGTAGTATAAATATGGGAGAGAATACTATAGGTATTAGTATTTTATTATTAACTATAGTTTATTTAAATTACAAAAAATTATTAAAAAAACAAAAATATTTAGGCGGAGTAGATTTCATAGAAACACAAGATGCAAAATTAAAAAAATCAAAAGATAACTATAGAAACATTATACATAATATTATACGTATGGAAAAATTATTAAAATATAATAATAAATATTCGAGTAATCAGAAATTTATAACTAAATTAAATTATTTAAAATTACAAAAAGATATAGAATATAATAATTTAAGTAATATACTACTTTCTAAAGAAAAAGCTGATATTATTAATAGAAAATTACTGAAAGAAGAAGAAGAACCCGCTAGTAAATATGCACGTATTTATACAGTAGAAGAAATGCATCAAAATAAAAATATCGATGAATTAGTAAATAATATAGAATTTTTAGAAATTAGTAATTTTAATATATACAATAGATATAATTAAAATTAAATATATTTTAAAATATATATAATGAATTATAAAAAAATAGATTGCAATAAATTAAATAATTCAATAGAATGTAATAAATTAAAAAATCAAATAGAAATGTATGAAAATAATATTAAAATAGTTAAACAAAAACAATTATGGGAATTATTAAATAATAATAGTAAACCAGATCCAATTAATCATTATTCTACAAATAATAATAATATATTAACAAATGATAATAATTTATTACTAAAAGAAAACAATATAAGTAGTGTATTAACAAATAAAATAAAACAAAACAATTCAAATTATATATTCATAATATTAATTATGGTATTTTTTATATTAATATATATATTAATAGTTTTTAGATAATTATGATTGTATAAATATATTTATTATATATTATATAATTATGAAAATATTATTAATTTTAATAATAATAATAATAACATATATATATTTGATACTTAATAAAACAAATAGTAATAATTTATATTATTTTAGAGACAGTTTTTGTGGAATAATAAATAAAGAATTATTTAAAAAATATAATATTTTAAAAACAAATAATTTAAACAATACTAATTTATATATTCCTTCCTCATATACATATTGTGAAAATGAATTTAAAAATATTTATACTAATAATTTTTATATTTATATAATTCATGGATGTGATTATTTAACTAGTAAAAATATGCTTTATAATATATTATATAATAATTTAAATAAAAATTTATTGAATAAAATTGTTCCAGAAACATGGATTGTAAATAAAAAAGAACACATTGATTTATTTAAAAGAAATTTTAATAAAAATAATATATATATATTAAAAAAAAATATACAACAAAAAAAAGGTATTTATTTAAGTAATAATTTTGAAGATATATTAGAAAATATGAATAATTATAATATAATTCAAAAATATATTTATAATACTTTTTTAATAAATAAAAGAAGAACAACATTACGAATATATTTATTAATAGTATATGAAAAAAATAATCTTAATTTTTATATACATAAAACAGGAAAATGTTTGTATACAACAAAAAATTATAATAAATTTACTAAAAAAAAATTATTAGATTCTGATTATTCTAGTTTTATTACATCATCTCCTAATAATTTAGATTTAGATATATATAATAAAAATCCACATACATTAAAAGAGTTGAAAGAATATTTAACTGAAAATAACTATAATTATGATTTATTATATAAAAATATTATTAAAAATATTAAAATTATTAAAACTTGTTATTATAATATATTATATAACAAAAATAAAATATGCAATAACACATGTTTCCAATTATTTGGTATGGACTATATTTTTAATAATAATTTAGATACATTTTTACTAGAAATTAATAAAGGACCTAATATGGTTCCTGTATCTAAAAAGGATTTTAAATTAAAATATAATATAATAGAAGATGTATTTGATAAAGTAAAATTTATTAAAAAAAATAAACAAAATTTATTTATAAAAATTTGATAAAAAAAATTTTCTAGTTTCACCCGTCAAAATTGATTTTTGTTTTTTTTTATAATAACCTCATCAAAAAATGTCTTATACTCAACAGCTAATTAAACTTGATAAAAAAACTCTTGCATTTGTTAATGATATTGTAAAACTTCTGTCTGAATCAGATGAAGTATATGAAGAAAATTGGAATAAAATTTCAAAGAAACCATTTAAATCATTTAAATCTAATAAAAAACCTAGAAAGAAAACTGGATATTATGTATATTCATCTAATGTAGATATTAGAACTAAAATTAAAGAAGAATATCCTGAAGAATCAAAAAATATTGGTTTTGTTTCAAAACTAATTGCAGAACAATGGAAAAATCTTTCTAATGAAGAGAAAGAAGTATATAATAAACAAGCAGAAGAAATTAATATTAAAAGTGAAACAGAAACAGAAACAGATAATACAGTAACAAAGAAGAAAATTCCAAAACGGTCAGCATATAATTGTTATATTGGAAATAAATCTCTAAGAGCTCAAGTTCAAGAAGAATTTTCATCAGAAAAACTATCAATGCTTGAAGTTAATAAAATTCTATCAGCTAAGTGGAAGGAAATGACAGATGAAGAAAAAGAAGTATATGTTAAAGAAGCAGAAGAATATAATAATAAACTATCTAAGGAAGATGAAGTAAAAGAAGTTAAGAAAGAAGTTAAGGAGGAAGTTAAGGAGGAAGTTAAGGAAGAAGTTAAGGAAACAGTTAAGGAAGAAGTTAAGGAAACAGTTAAGGAAGAAGAAGTAAAAAAGAAAAAAGTACTAAAAAAAAAGGTAGTTAAGAAGTAATAAAATTAACTATTGATTTTATCAATTAAATGATCTATTTTATAAAAATATATAGTATTATATGTTCTATCTAAATATTTTTCATAAAATTTTTCATATTCAAGACACATATTTTTTTTTATAATAACAGTAGTATTATCTATTTTTGTTACATCTAAAATAAAATTAAATTTATAATTATTTATTAAATCAGCTTTTGTATAAAATGTTAAAATTATATAATTTATATTATAATCTATTTCTTTACTTAATTTAATTTTTATATCATTATTTTCTTCTATAAGAAAACCTTTTATAGCAGTTGTTTGTTTTTTTTTAAATAAAATATTAGATTTATCATTAAAAATAAAAGAATTAATATTATTAAAATTTTTATATATATTTTCCATATACAATAAATTTAAGTAAAATGAAATATTTTTTATATTTTTTGATATTTTTTGTATTTTATTATCAATATCATTATCTAATAAAATAAATTTATCATTAATTTTACTTTCAATATTTTTTTTTAATAAAACAAATTTATCATTAATTTTACTTTCAATATTTTTTTCTAATATTTCTATCTTATCATTTATAGTTTTATTTATAAGTTGTTGTATTTTACAATTTATATTATTATTATCTATTTTTGTTATTAATAAATTATATAATTCATCTAATTTTTTATCATAAACAGTAGAATTCATTATATTAAATAATAATTTTTATTTATATATAGTTATATATATAATAAGTAATAAGATAATATAAAATGTAATATATATTTTATTTTTAAATTGATTTAAATTTTTATGTTTATAATTTATAATGAGAATTATTGGTTGGAATATCAATGGATTAAGAGGTAAAACAATGGATCTATTTACAAATAAAAATAAAGAATTTAATATTAATTCACATTTAAATACGTGTATTCAAAAATATAAACCAGATGTTATGTGTTTTGGTGAAACAAAATGTCAAGATATTCATACACATTTATTAGATTTATTACCCTTTAAATATAAAACAGCTATATGTTCTAAAGCAAGAAAAGGTTATTCGGGTGTATGTATTTTAAGTAATAAAGAATTTACTGATTTAGGTAGTTTAGAATTAAATGATAATGATATTGAAGGTCGTAGTAGAATTGTAGAATTTGATAATTGTATATTAATTTATGTATATACGCCAAATTCAGGAGCTAGATATGATTATAGAATATATTGGGATAATATAGTTAAAGATTATTTAGAAAAATTAAATAAAACAGACAAAATGGTTGTATATTGTGGTGATTTAAATGTAGTTCATGAATATAATGATATATATTCATCATATATATTAGATAAAGGTAAAATACCAGGCACATTATTAGAAGAAAGAAACCGATTTAAAAATATATTAAATGTTGGATATATTGATATATGGAGGGAATTAAATTCGAATATTCAAAAATATACGTGGTGGGATCCTAGAAGTAAAGCTAGATTATCGAATTCAGGATTTCGTCTTGATTATTTTCTAATTAAAGAAAAAGATAAAAAAAAAGTAGTTGATACATTAATATGTGATGATATATTAGGTAGCGATCATTGCCCTATTTATATTGAAATTGAGTAAACAATATATTAATTACAACCTATAAAAAATTTACTTTTAGAATTTATATATATATTATTCCATCTAATATTTTTTTTTGAAGATATATCATTTAATTTTTCTAACATATTATCTTTATTTAATTTATTATGTAAATCAGAATTATGATTTTCTATTTCATCTGTATCAGTTATACTTATATGAAATGTAAGTTCATTATTATTAAATGAATGTTCAGGTACAGAAAATAAATCATACATTTTATTTTTTATTTTATCTTTATAAATAAATTTAACGAAGTTTTTATTATTTTTATTTACGAAATTAGAACAAGCTAATTCTTTTTTACTACTTTTATTATTTTTTATATAATTAATAAATAATTTATTAGCAGTTTCTTTATTATACATTATATTTAATGCTATATAATTATATATTAATTGTCGGTTCAATGTTATTTTTTTTATACATTTATGATTTAATTCAAATTCTTTAGTATAAAATTTTTTTTCATCTAAACCTAATAAACTATATTCGGATGGTTTTAAAACACATCCTTCATAGTATAATGAAACTAATTTTTTTATATTATTTAAATGTTTTTTATTTTTTAAAAATTTTATTACATTTTTATATTTATTATTAAATATTATAGTCATAAATGTAAAATGTGGTACTCTTTTTACTTCTTTCTTTAATATAGTTCTTCTACTTGTTTTATAAATATTATTCACACAATCATTTGACAAATCTAACATTAAACACATTTTTTTTTGTTTATTATAGATTTGTTTACTCATATAATATATAATTAAAAAAAAATATTATATAATGATATATCTTCTATAAATAATTATCCAGAACAATTTTCACAAGGTTTTTCAGGTTCAATAGTAAATTTTTGTGCTGTAGTTTTAGGTAATGTTCTTAAATAATAAATACCTGTCTTAAGACCTTTTTGCCAGCTATAAAAATGCATACTAGATAATTTTTTAAATGTTGGTTCCGCTACATTTAAATTTAATGATTGACTTTGACATACATATGCCCCTCTATCAGCAGACATATCAATTAATACTTTATTTGATAAATCCCAAGAATTTTTATAGATATCTTTAATATGTTGTGGGATTTCTGGAATATTTTGTATAGAACCATCATCTAATAAAATCTTATTTTTCATATCATTATTCCATAATTTTAAATCTATTAAATCATAAATTAATTCATGGTTCATTACTTCAAATTGTCCGGCTAATGTTGAACGTGTATATATAAATGATGTATAAGGTTCAAAACACTCATTAAAACCCATAATCTGAGATGTTGATGCTGTAGGCATAGGAGCTAGTAGTAATGAATTATATATACCATCTTTCATAATATTTGTTCTTAATGTATCCCAGTCTAATTCTAATCCATCTACCTTTTTAATTGGCTCTACACCCCATAAATCAAATTGAAACTCACCTTTAGAAATAGGAGAACCATTAAATGTTTCATATGGTCCATATTTTTGTGCTAATTTATGAGATTGTTCTAATGCTGAATAATAAATCACCGCAAATATTTCTTTATTTAATTGTCTTGCTTCATCACTATCAAATCCTAATTTTTTTCTTATAAATAAATCAGCTAATCCTTGAATTCCTATTCCTAATGGACGATGACGTTTATTTGATAATTCTGTTTCTGGAACTGGATAATAATTTAAATCAATTATTTTATTCAGATTTTTTGTTACAACATATACTATTTCTTGCAATTTATTAAAATCAAATGTTTTATCTTCATTTAAAAAACTCGGTAAACATATACTAGAAAGAGTACAGCAAGCATATTCCTTATGATCTGAGTACTCCGTTATTTCAGTACATAAATTACTAGATTTAATTACTCCATAATTCTTTTGATTTGATTTCCTATTTACACTATCTTTAAATAGTAAATATGGCGTTCCAGTTTCTATTTGAGAAATACATATTTTAAACCATAATTGTTGAGCTGGAATTGTTTTACGAGCTTTTCCTTCACTCTCATATTTTAAATATAATTCTTCATACTCCTTTCCATATACATTTTCTAAATTAGGACATTCATCAGATGAAAATAAACTCCATTCTTCATTATTTTTTACTCTATTCATAAATAAATCAGATATCCAAATTGCATAAAATAAATCACGTGCCCGCTCTTCCTCTAATCCATGATTTTTCTTTAATTCTAAAAATTCTAATATATCACTATGATGTGGTTCTATATAAATCGCAAAGGAACCTAAACGTTTACCTCCATTATGTGCTAAACCAATTGGAGTTAAATAATTATGATTTTTTTTTATATCAAATTCAATAACATCACCTGTATATTTTTCATATTTTATATTTTTAATTCTAGACATTAGATAATTATTCCATTTAAAAAATTTTAAATATTTACTTGGTTCTATATTTAATATATTACACAGTTCTTCTGTCTTTGGTATTCTTAATTGATATGCTAATTTTTGTGTTGTTATTATATCCCCATATTTTGTTTTATGACTTTCACCAATTCTATCTCTATAAGACAGTTGTGGTAATATTTCCACTTTCATTAGTAAATATATTATAGATTGAATTAATGGTAATGAAGAAGAATAATAATATATTTCTTTTCCTATACTTCCATCAGTTCTAATTAATCCTTTTAAAATATTATATATTTTATTTTTTGGTAAATGAAGCATAGAAGTATGAATTATTTTATTATTATTATCATCATATAACATTTTTCTTTGAAATTTATTTCTATGAATATTAGCCCATCTAATACTATAACATCCTTTATTATCATTCGTCCAATATTTTATTATATTATTAGTTAAATATAATTTTACCCATTCACATAAATCTTTCTTCGTTGTTTGATTTAATGATATTCCATATTCAGTCTTATTTCCTTTTGTAATATGTCCATCACCTAACATTAAACCATACATATAACAATCATCTTCCGTATATTCTTCTATATCATGAACATATTGTGGAATTGTATACACCATAAAATCTCCTATTTCTAGTTTATTTGATTCTACATATGCTGGTTGAACTTCTTTATTATTTAATCTATTCCTTATTACACCATAATTTAATCCTTTTTTTTGATGTTTTACAACATATAAAGGATGGTCTGTTGTTACTTTACAATTTGTTACTCCAGTTTTTATATTTAGTATATCCCTATTTTCTACACCATCATTATATACTTTTAATACCTCTTGAAATGTACCATCATTTGTTACTACTTTATCACCACACGCTATATCTTCCATTTGTTTTACTCCTTCTAATGTATATATTGGTGTATTTGGTAAAAAACATTGATTAACGTAGCGGGCTGTTGAATTAAATACTCGCAACATCGGTACTAAACCACTTGTTTGACCGTTTGTTCCTTTTATACTACTACCAGAACTACGAACATTACTTATATGTAACCCTATTCCACCCGCCCATTTTGATATACTAGCACAATCTGATAAACATTTATATATCCCATTTATTGAATCATCTATACCTAGTAAAAAACAACTTAATAATTGAGGATTATTTGTTCCCGCATTATATAATGTTGGACTAGCATGTATAAAATATTTATCAGACATATTATTATATGTTCTTACTACTTCTTCTATATCATTCTTATGTATTCCTAAAGATACTCTCATTAACATATCTTGAATTCTTTCAATTAATACACCATCTATCTTTTGTAAATAACTTTTTTCTAATGTTTTAAAACCAAAATAATCAAAGTTATAGTCTTTATTATAATCTATTGCCTCTTCTATTACATCTTTATTATTATTATATATCTCTAATAATTCAGCAGATACTAAACCATTATTCACTAATTTTTTTAATTTTTCTCCATATGTATTTGTTGTATTTTTATGATTATTTGATATTATTATTCTAGAACCTAATATTACATATTCTGGATGTTCTGTTACTAATGAACTACAAATATTCGCCGATATTTCATCTATTTTTTCTGTTTTTATATTATCAAATAAATGAGCTATTACTTTTTGAGTTATTTTTATTGCATCAGTATTATTTAAAGATGGACCCATTATTTGTAATTTATTAATACGAGTTTTTATTTTATCAAACGATACTTCTTCAGAATTATTAGTTCTTTTTAAAACACGCATCACACACTTATTATTAATTTATTCGCTATTCGTTTTTATATATATTATTTATATATATAAAATTAAATTTTTATTATATTTATATTTATATACTTTATTTAAAGTTATTTTATATATTATTATACATGACGGATTATTATAATTTATTAGATGTTTCTAAAAATGCTACTGAAGAAGAAATCAAAAAATCTTATAAAAAATTAGCTATGAAATATCATCCCGATAGAAATAAAGATAATAAAGAACAATCTGAAAAAAAATTTAAAGAAATTTCTAATGCTTATAATGTTTTATCTAATAAACAAAAAAGACAAATCTATGACCAATTTGGAGAAGAAGGATTACAAGGTAATTCAGGACCACAAATGAACCCATTTTCTATGTTTGAAGAAATGTTTGCTGACGGAGGTTTCAATGGTATGGGTGGTATGCATGGTATGCATGGAATGCCTGGAGGTTTCTCATTTAATATGAATAACATGTCTAGAGGACCACAATCTAATTCTACGCAAAAAGAAGTTAAAAAAATTAAAATTTCATTAGAAGATTTATATAAAGGTAAAAATATTACTCTTAAAATTACTAGAACTGTATTAAATAAATCAAAAAAAAATAATATTAAAACATGTTCTAATTGTAATGGTTCTGGTGTTGAAGTTATAGTTCAAAGAATTGGTCCAATGATACAACAAATGCAACAAGTTTGTTCTCATTGTGGTGGCTCTGGTAAAATATTAGATAAAAAACATCTTGAAAATAAAACAGAAAATATTAAACTTGTTATTGAAAAAGGTATGTGCGATCAAGAACAAATTTTATTTAAAGGTAAAGGTAATTTTAACCTTAAAACTATGGAAAATAATGATTTAGTATTTGTTCTTGTAGAGCAAGAACATCCTATCTTTAAAAGAATGCAAAATAATCTTATTTTAGGTCTTGATATTAATTTATCTGATTCTTTAACTGGATTTAGTTTCCTATTTAAACATTTAGATGATTCTGAATTTATTATTTCTTCTGAAGAAATTATTAAAAATGAAGAAGTTAAAGTTATTAAAAATAAAGGGATGCCCCTTAATTCTTCTTCTAATGTTTTTGGTGATTTAATCATTAAATTTAATATTATTTATCCACAACATATTGATTTTAAAAATCATCAAGCTATTAAAAATATTCTTGGACCTAGTATATTTGGAACTATTGATAACTTTGATAAATATCAAAATACACTTTTACAAAATTATAATAAACAAAATTATGACCAACATGATGAAGAACAAAATCATCAACCAAATCAATGTGCTCATCAATAAATTCAAAAACTATATTATTTTTTTTTTACATATTATCTTGATTAAATGCCATATTTATTAAATCATCACTAAACGCATTTTCTATCAAATTATCTATTGAACTTCCGCCCGCCCGCCAGTCTTTCATTTTCAATCCTTCTAAACCTTCTAAACCTGCTTTATTTCTTTCTATTAAGTCTAATAAAATTCTATCTTTTTCTTCAATCAGTAAGATTTTATCCCTAATATTTTCCCTATGTGTTTTCTCAGCTATTATTTGAACTGGGCCGTCAGCTTGTTGTTTTGTAAATAGTTTTATATATTCAGTATTTATTTCATTTTTCAGTTCTAGTAGTTCTAGGTTTTTTTCTTCTTTAGTAAGACTACCTTCTATTTCTTTTGCTAATTCAAGTATTTGATTTGCTACGATTACTAATGCATCTGTCCGTTCTACATTTTCTTGTAAAGCAAGGTTTGTTATTTGTTCTATATCACCAACTTGTTTACTAATTGAACCTATATCTTTTTTTAAACCACTTACTTTTTCTTCTAATTGTTGTACTTTGGTATGTAAACTAGAGACATCTTCTTCTACAATTCTTATAACCCTTTGTATATCTAATGTATGTCCTTTTACTTTATTTTCTTCTGTTACTTCTGGTGCTTCATATTTACCTAAAATTTCGCTATTATAATTAAGCTCATTGTTTGTACGGATAGCCTTTCCTTTGTCTGGTAATTTTTGTATTAAATTTTTTATTCTACTTAATATTTCATCTATCTCAGGTATTAAATTTTCTGTCTGTTGTTTGTTCTCTTTTATTTTCTCCTTTAGATCTATTTCTTCTTGCGGTTGTACTACTCCACCACCTTCTTCACTATCATCGTCGGAGATGTCCATCTCTCTAATATCATTATTTTCTGCTTTTTGTTGTCGTATTGTGGCTATCTTTTCCAGTTCTTGCATGTCGAAGGTGTTTTCGGCCCAACTTTCTGATTTTGGTGCCTTAGGTTTTTCTACTTGTTGTGGTGCTTCAGATTTTTCTGCTTCTCTTTTTGCATCGGATTGTTGTTTTCTTTCTAACTTTTGTTTTTTTTGTAATTCACCCCAAGCAGTATTAATTCCTTCCTTTGTATTTACTGTTATCCCTTCATCCAATAAAATAGTTTCTAATTCAAAAATATATTCTTTTAACTTCTCTATATGTTCATCAGAAATTTTTGCAACACTACCACTATTATTTCCCTTTTGTGTTTCTCTTTCGTGTTTTATTATTTCATTTATAGCATCTATTACTTTTATACCACGAACACGCGCAGTTTTCACTGTGGTTAAATCTGTTTGTTTCAAATCATCAAATTTTTTTTCTAAAGTATCTAATTCTGTTGTATTAGTATCAGTAAAAGTTTTAGTATCTATAGTTTGATTACCTATTTTTGCTTGAGCTTGTGCTAATAATTTTAAAAAATTAGCCTTGAGTGTATTTATTTTCTGTTCGTCTGGGTTTTTTTTTAATTCTGTTAATATTTGTCTAGTATTATCTATGGTTCTTGTTTTTTTTAGTTCTTCTGTATCATTTTTGCCTTCTAATTCTTCTACTTCCTCTTCTACTGCTTGTTCTACTTGTGCGTGTGTGTGTGGGGGTTTTGATGCTTCTTGTATGTCAAACTGATCTATTTTTTCTGTTGCGTTTGCTATTGTTTCTGCTTGTGCTATTGTTTCTGCTTGTGCTTCCATGAATCTTTTCCTCCGTTCTTCGTTTTCTACTGAATTACGTAAACCAATTTCCATTCTATTTATTGGTTTGTCTTTTGGTAATTCTAGTGGTGGTAATTGTAGTCCTTTTGTTACATTAAGTGCATCAACTTTCGTCGATGGCAGTGCTACTTGTGGTAATAGTTGTCCTGGTCCTTCTTCTGTGTCAAACTGATCTATTTCTTCTATTTCTTCTGTTAGACCTTTTTCTTTTGCTTCTTTATAAAATTGCATGAATACACCTACTTGAGCATTAGTTATTAGTTCTAACATCTTTGTTATGTGTTCAAATGTTTTATCAGAAATAACACGCAAAAAATCATTATTATTATCTTTAGATTCTTTAATTACTTTTGCTAATAAAAGCATAATAAAAAAATTTTGTTTACTTAATATTTTTTCGAACTTTTTTGATGCTCTAGTTATTAAATTATCAAAAGCAGCAAATACAATCTCCGCATCATTTTGTTTAAAGAATTCATTTATAGGTTTACCATCTAATATAGTACCATCTAATAATTTTTTTAATTTAGGTAAAAATTTTTGTGGTGTTTTTTCCTCTCTATATAAATCTATTATTTTATCTAACAAATCTTTATCATTTTTTTTAGATACCTTATCTATATACCTCATTACTTCATCAATATCATCTAGAGCTTTATATTTATCTTCAGGTGCTTCAGTAAATTCAACATCATCTTCAAAGACATCGGCAATCTCTCTTAATCCGTCATTCATTTCATTCATTTTATTAGCGGCTTGTAAATTTTTTAATTTTTTCCTTTCTATGAACCCTCGTAAGCCTGCGCTTATTCTAGAAAGTGATGTCAGAGGATCTTCTAGACCATCTTTAGCTTCTTCTAATAAGACATCTGGATTTACTTGTGATGGTGAAATCGGTGGTTCTCGTTCTGCTACTTGTTCTTCTACTACTGAACTATCTTTATCTTCTACCTTGAGTTCTCCTTCTTGTGATTCTACTACTGCATCTCCTTCACCTTCTGCTTCTGCTTTTGCTTCTGCTGCGTGTCCTTCTACTACTGCTGCTTCTGCTTTTGCTTTTGCTTCTGCTTTTGCTTCTGCTTCTGCTTTTGCTTCTGCTTCTGCTT
>CERS01184132.1_pt1 | contig 14473 bp, 13 predicted proteins | sample 356251 | NCBI WGS metagenome assembly CERS01 (sample SAMEA2621020, study PRJEB7988) | marine metagenome | isolation source: saline water (ENVO:00002010), including
TGAATGGACGAAGTTGTCCATTCTCAACATAGACGCGCATTTTACAAGGTGTATTGTCAGGACCATTCCATAGCTCAATGTCGGCATCAAGCGGACGACCTTCAGTGGATAAAACAATTTGAACCTGTTCCACAAGAGGTGAACGATAAGACCAAGTTCTAAGGGATCCTCCCTGAACAAGAATCGGTTTATTAATATGTGATTTTAATACTTTATCAGTTAGTGGAACACCATCCGATAAATTTGTATATTGTTTAGTATTGGGAGGAGTATACGTTGATGTATAAAGATCGTTAGTACTCTTTAATGATGTATCTTTATTAAATTTTTTTGTGTTTAAAGGACATGATTGGAACGCATAAGTTCCGTGTGTTCCCATTACGAGAGAGAAAATTGAAATAATAGCAAGTGTTCTCATATTATATATTGTATTGTGGATATTTATTTAAACCAATTTTGTATATATATATATATACATATAAATCAATTCTTTATTTTTTCATTTAGTATGTTAAGACATTTAATTGCTATATCAGGATTTGTATAAAATTGGTCCAATTTATTCTCATTATTATTGATTTTTTTATCAACAATTATATTATTTTGCAAAGCAGCCATATATAACAAATGTATATGTATTTGTTATAAATCAATTTATAAATAAATATTATATAAAATTTTTATTTCTTTATAGATTTGCGTTTCACTTTATTTTGTTTTTTACGTTTTTTAATAGTTGTTTTTTTATTTTTATTTAACTTATTAATATTTTTTTTACTTTTTTTTGGTTTATTTTTTTTATTTTTTTTATTTTTTTTAGTTTTATTTTTTTTGATTTTATTTTTTTTGATTTTACGTTTTTTGATTTTATTTTTAGCACCACCATTTGGTGAGTTAGTTTTAGTAATATAAATACTTGTTTTAAACTTTGTACCACGTTTACTTTCCGTAGAATAAAATATACTTGTATTTTTATCAATATTAGGTGTATTTTGTGAATTTATTGCAATAATTGATGCTCTTACATAAGAAGGACGATCACCTTGTCCAAATGTTTTATATTCGTATCCAGTAGGAGTATCATACCCACCATCTTTTATTATTGCACTAAGTTCTTGACCAATATCACCGGCTGATTTATTTGATAAGCTGCCTATAATATCATTTGTATCACTTTCCGCTAATATAGTGTCATAATTAATATTTCTCGAGGGAGTATTTAATCCTTCAAACAAATATAAATAATTACTTTCTATTTTATCTAATACTCGTTCAAATGTATTATGTGCTGATAACTTAATGTTACTCCCAGCATCTTTAATATTTTGTTCAACTAAACCACTAATAAAAAAGATATTCTCTTCATCATTATCGCCGACTGCTCTTATATAATATTCTAATATAAAAACATCTCTCTTACTTTTACTTAGTTTAAAACCATATTCAAATTTTAACTTATCACCAGCACCAGATGGAGTAATAATTGAAACATTCATTATATTACCCGAAGAGGGTTGTTCATGGGGTCTTGTATTATTACAAGAACCAAATGAACCCATCGCATCTAATTTTGATGTTATTGGACAGAAAATCTGAAAATTTTCACTATCATCTTTCATATGTTCTATTATTTCTTTTCGAAATCCATCGGCGTTTAAAGAATCTTTATTAGCATTTGTTATTGTCTCTGTATTATTTTCACCAATTTTAGATGTCATTGCATTATTTATAATATGAACTTCTCGAGACTCCACTCTAAGTTTATCTTTAATATGTTCATCAAAATTTGCGTCATCAATATATTCAAAATTATTAGAAACTTCGTATTCGTCTTTAAAAGCCTGAAGCAATTTTGTATCAACATCTGACGGAATTTTTTTTTGTTCAGAAACATTTTTTAATAGGTTTTTTTGATAATTATATACCTTTTTAGCTGTGGGAATATTATCTTGAGAAAATAAATTATCTATATGACTACAAACAGCAACTAATAAATTATTTGTAAAAAGTTTCGTTTCGGCAGTACCTTGGGTAGATTTAGATAGTTTAACAGCTTTTAACTGACCAACCAGTTTTTTGTCTCTGTTCATAGTCATAAACTTCTTGTGAAATTTATAAAATATTTTATTATTTAATTCATTTAATACTTTACATTTATAACTTGATTTTGATTCATCATTCATATTACTTCTTCCAAATATACTTCGGCTACTAATATTTAAATTAATTATAACGGTAAAAATATCCGTTAATGCTTTAGGAATAGATTTGTTCCAATCTGCTTTCAAATCTTGATCTTCAACAGTGTCCGTAACAAATTGAGTAATTTTATTTACTGACAATTCTATAGTTTTTTGTAAAATATTAATGAATAATGCTTCCGCATTATTAATATATGTAAGATATACCTGATTAGTTCTTCCCCCCATTCCAACTAAGATAATCATGTAACAAATTGCTTTAATTACTTTATTATTATAAAAATTTCGAGGTTCAATAACATCGTCAACTAAAGCTAACGCCCCCTCATCTGAATTATGAAAAAAAGAATCTGTACCAGTAGTCTTTAATAAATCTCTAAACTCAGCATCAATAACAGCATCACTTTCAAGTATCGCTAGTTGATCTAGTATATATTCTTCTTTATTTTCTTGAGAATTAATATCTTCAATATCCATCAATCTATTTGCCAGACTTTTTATATGAATGTTTGTCATTAAAGTTGCATTATTTTCATAATCTTTAAATACCATAGAAATTTCACTATATAAGGTTTTTGCACCACCACTCTGTCCATTTTCATTACTGGGTAAATTTCTTAACTTATATAGTAAATCTGATTCTTCATCGCTAATATTTGTTCTGCCTATTTCAAAAATATCATTATAAAAAACTTTATCATTTGGTAGAGTATCTTTATTTGTTAATTTATTTAAGAAGAAAAGAAATAAACCATTTCTAATAAAATTACTGTTATTAATTTCAAATACAGAGTTCTTATTATTAATTTCTCCAATGTAATACTCAAATAATTCTAAATAAAATTCTATTATTTTAATTATATCTTTCTTTAGTATATCTATCTCATCATCAGATAATTGGTCATTATCTATATCTTGTAAATTTAACCACCCATCTTCATGTTTAAGAAAATTCAGAATTTCAATCATTTCTATATATTGATTTATAAATGGTGACTCCGGTAAATCATCAAAACTGTCTTCTAATTTAATAGAAGTAGTATTTTTTAATTTTGTTTCATAAATTCTTGGTTTTTTTTTTTTTGTGAGGGGGGTATCTTTATCTATATCAACACGCCGTGCTTGTTTTTTCCTGAGGAGTTTATCTATATGATCATCAGCATCATCATCATCATCAGGCTGTTTTTCTAATGTTTTTTTTTTATTGGGGGGATAATTCATATCACTATCCGATAGTTTTTGCTTTTCTCCTCCTGCTGACATAAGTTGTCCATTAGTAAAAAAACTTACAAATAAAACACGAAAATAATCACTAATATCAACTATATATTGACAATCGTGAATTATAGTATTTACACTATCACCTAAATGTATCGTTTTTGATCTGGTTCTATCTGCAACATCTCCTTCTCTAAATTGTGTTCGTATTTGTTCGATAATAGAATCATAATCTAGAACTCTGTATGGTGCTATATTAATTTCCCCTTCCGCTTTTTCCTCCGCCCCTAACCCGTCCCCGACCGCATGGGGTAACCCTGCCAGTTCGTCACTAATTCTCGCTTCTTCTGCCCGATTCATACTTCTCGTTGTGGTGGCGTGTGGCTCGTTTAAAATTATAACTTGTTTTATATAAGTATTAATTTCAGTTTGTATTAAACCATGTTCGCTTTCAGATGTAAGTATTTTTGAAACATTAAAATTAGCACTAATTTGCTTCCCATCATCATCAAAACAAGTTTCATCATTAAAATATTTAAAATCTGAATTTACAAAATTATCGTGTATATCGGATAAAATATGACTAGAATCCCAAGACTGATAATCACCGCCTTTTTGACTATTATTGCCACCTGAAGTAGGTTGATTTAATCTTTTATTTAATTTTTTTATTCTGCTAATACATCCTGAAGGATTAAAATCGTGCATTGGTTCGTGAGCAACGATATTTCTTACTAAAAAATAACCAGTATCTTTATCGACGGTTATTTCTTTCATAATATAATATATATATATATTATACTTTATCAAATTCTTCAAAAATTTCTTTTTTTTCTACATATGGTTTGCTTTCGATTGTCCAAGTTTTATATTTCCTTATTTTTATTGGTTTTTCTTTGCTTGTTTTCCATTCAATATAATTTTCTGTTTTTACCAATAATTTACATTCAATTGTTGGTGTTGTTGAAGAAGTAAATTTATTAATAAAATTAATAATTATACCCGAAGAATAATTTGGTCGTTGTTCTAAATAATTTCTTAGTTGCCATATATGTTCATCTTTAATATGTGATGTAGATTGTTTTAATTCAAGAATACATTTTAAATCCGGTAGATCAATGTCGGTTCGCATAAAATGATTATTGCCGATAGTTATATTCGTTCCATCACAATCTTTGAAAACATATGGTAATACATTTTCTCTCGTTGCCTTGATATTATTTTTCGTAAGTTCATGAATAAGAAGTTCTTGATATATAGTTTCCTTTAAAAATGGTCCACAATTGCCCAATATACTTTCACAAATATCACATATATCACTTGTAAGTGTTATAAGTTCAGTTTCATTATTAAATTTTACTATCTCTGGTTCTACAGCTTCCATTTATTAATAATATAATATGTATTCACCACCATAAATCAATTTTATTTAATTAATAAAAAATTGATGCTGTGTGAATGATACATTATAATATGTCATTCAATAATGATATATTATAATGAAAATAAATTACGTTCCTTAATACAAATAGAAACTGTGGAAAAATTATCTGAAATATACGGTTTTGATAAATTAGATGCTTTATCAAAATTAAATATTAAAGAAAAAACAAAAAGAAAAATTTTCTTGATACGTGTAGGTGATGGAGAAAATTTAAAAAATAGCAAATATCCTTTTTGGGGTGTAAAAAGAGGAAGAAATAATGCAACAAAAACTATTGTAAATAATATGTCTTGTGGAGATATAATCTGTTTTATTACATCTAAACCTTATGGTGGTAAGTTAATTGGTATGTGTGAATATACACAATATTATGACAGAAATGATGAACCATGCTTATCTATCAATACATATACAAATGCAGAACAAAATTGGGTAGGAGACGATGATTGGGATATTCAAATACATTATAAAAAATTTTATGTAACTGAAAAGCAAAATATAGAAATAATTATTCAATGTGCAGCTACTATTATGAATTATCAAACGTTTATTAGTAAAATTAATATTGATTTAGAATATCATTATGATAATTTCAAGTATTACTCTGAAGAAAAAAAATTTTAATATTAACTATGTAATTAAAAGTTTATTCTTCACTTTCTATTTTAATAATTAATAAACATAGTTTAATTTGTCCATATGTGATTTTATTATTAACTGCGTCTTTGATTGGTTTTAAATATTCGGAACCTATATTTTTTACAACATCTTTAATTTCTTCTTCGTATTCTTCCGTTAAACCAAAATACTCTGGGTCAATTTCTATATTTTCATAGTGTTCGAATATGTGTAATATATGACCCTCAATTGTTTGAGACGTTTTACCACTAATTTTAATTATATCTTTTAAACTTTTCTTATCATTGTAGTGTCTAAGAGTAATATCTCTTGCTGTTTCTTTGCTATTGCCTTTGCTATTGCCTTTGCATTTGCTATTGCTATTGCCTTTGCTATTGCTCTTATTTTTACTTTTTTTATTAATCTTTTTAAGTTCTTCAATAAACTCTGTGCCATAATTCATAACAAATTCGTCTGATATACCGTCTATCGCCCACAGAGCAGTTAATGTTTTCGGTTTGCTATCGTGGATATTTAAAATAACTCTGTCATTAATAAATGTTGTTGGATTAACATTTTGTGCTTCTGCCATTTTAAGTCTGAGTTCATATAATTTTTCTAATGTATCGTTTCCCGTATTGATTGTGAAGTTTTTCAAACTATTTTGAATATCATTGCTAATCCTTGCTGTAATTGGTATTAGTTCGTCAATATTTTTCTTACCAACGTCTATAATAAAACCGAAACCTTTATGATAACTTATTAAAATATTTTTTCCAATAAGTATTTGTATTAATTCTTTGATCCAAATTTTTGAACGGTTATTAAATAGTGGATGATCTTTATGTTTTATCATATCCACCGTTTTGCTCATACCAAAACTAAATCCATTTACTCTTTTTTGATTTTTAATCATATTAATAATATGTTTTGTTTCTTCGCTAATATCCCGAATATCGTCTTTTTTCTCTCCAAGACAATTATCGCATAATTTACATTTTGGTATATTAGCAACATCTTCTTCAGTAGGAAACGAACCTTTTTCAAAATAGTAATCGATAACTTGCTGTCTACAAATATTATTTTCATCAATAAATTTTCTTAGTAAATTCATACCGTTGGTTTTTATTTCAATTTGTTTTGGATCAGAGCTTTGATTAATTAGAAATTTAACTGTATTAAAATTTTTTAAATCATAATACATGGTTGCTTTGCTCATTAGTCCGTCTCGTCCAGCCCTTCCAATTTCTTGATAATACGTTTCAATATCTGTTGGAACACCATAATTAACAACATGTCTTATATCGGATTTATCGATGCCCATTCCGAATGAAATAGTAGCAACAATAACCATAATCTCTCCGTTTGCAAATAAATTGTGACTATTTTCCTTATCATTTTTTGACATACCGCCATGATAATGAGCACATTTAATTCCTTTATTGGATATTTTTTCATACAAACTTTCGCAAATCTTTCTTGTTTGAACATAAACAATTGTTGGTTCTGTAAAAGTGCAATACTCAAAATCATTTTGTGGCAAAATACTAATAGCAAGATTAGTCCTCCTGGTGCCCAACATGTATTCGCACGCCTCATCAATATTTAATAAATCATATATGTCTTCTACCACGCGTGGAGTAGCAGTAGCAGTAACCGCCAATATTGGTATTTCAGGAAAGGTTTTTTTAATAATGCCCAACTCCAGATAACTTTCTCGAAAATCATGACTCCACTGGGAGACGCAATGTGCTTCATCAATCGCAAACAAACCGATAAATTCTTTAATTTTCTCAATTTTACTAATACGCGATGTAATAAATTCGGGCGTAGCATAAATAATTTTATAATTTTTATATTCTGAAACACTAATATTAGTTTCCGAATTTAAACAAACGCTGCTAATATTTTTAGAATTAAGATATATACACTGGTCATTCATTAAGGATATGAGTGGAGAGACAACAATGGTAATTTTATTAGTATAAGTAGCAGGATATTGATACAATAATGATTTTCCACCACCGGTTGGTAAAATAGCAAATACGTTTTGATTATCTAAAATATCATCTATAATTTCTTTTTGATAATCTCTAAATTTATTAAACCCATATGTAGATTTTAGATGTGTTTCTTTATCCATTAGTTATAACTAATTAAATAATATATATTTTATTGTAAATCAATTTTTATTAATTTTATATATATATATATATATATATATGTCTAATTTTATAAAAAGACAACCTTCAATAGATAGTGATCAAAGTGATGATTCAAAATCTGAGGCAGATACGATTTCATTATCAGATATAAACTTTAATACAAGTTCCGACTGGAATTATATAATAAATCCAAATCCATTAGGAGCTAATTATTGGCGTAATAATAAAACAGGACAACAACAAAATGAACCGCCTTTAAATATGACACAAAAAGAAATAAATAAAATAATGTATTCTATGGATATAGATGAAGATAGTAATGCTGAATCTCCTTTATTATATGAAGAAACAAAAGTAAATGTAAATAAGACACAAGAAAATAGATATGGATGCAAAAATGAAGTTGATTGTATGGTACGTTCAATTAAGGGTTTAGGTTGGATTAATGATGAAGATAGAGATGAATTAGTTAAAAATTGGGTGCATAAAAAGGCAGGAATTACGACAACTAAAATAAATAATTTTTTAGAACAAAAAAAATATGATTATAAATTAATAGAAGAATATGTGCTTAATATACATATTAATGAATGGGTATTAGAAATGGAAAATGACACATGTATGCTTATTATGTTGCCTGTTGACCCTAAAGCAAAACAAAAAAACCAAGAAATAATAGATGATACACTTATATCACTTGAAATAGATAAGGATATGGACGATATATCAAAAAAAGAATATGATATAAAAAAGAAGGAAATATTGAATATGAAAATTGAACATGGTTATCACGTAGTAATATTTTGTAAAGAAGATGATGAAATTACACTTTGGGATACGCAACAAGTATTATTTAATGGAAAAAAATATGTAGAAAATGTAGGTAAAGACGCAATAAACGAATATTTAAACCATACAGGTTTATCGGGTAATAATTTTAAGATTATAAAAAGAGAAATAGATATAATGGAAAAAATGAAAAAATTAAGCATAAAAAATTTAAGAAAAGAAAAAAGCATTAAAGAGGCAAAAAGCATTAAAAAGGCAAAAAGCATTAAAAAGGCAAAAAGAATTAAAAAACCAAAAAACATTAAAACATTAAAACTTAAAAAATTAAAAAGTAAGGGACCGAATTATTCAAAAAATATAGATGACTCAAAATATAAAAAAGATACACGCAATAAAGTTACAAAAAAACAAAAAGAAAACCGAGAAAATAAATTAAGATCAAAAAGAATGAAAAAATAATTTATTTTATTTTAATGTTTGCGTTGAAGATTGGTATATTATCTTAAATAAAATTTAGTAAATAATGCATCATTTGTTGGTGTGATTTTATTTAAAATTTTTTATTGTAAAAATAAAAAATTTTAATATAAAAGTAAAATATAATGGTTTTATCGTCAAATATAAAAAAAAAGATATTGGATTCATTAGAAAATAAGGTTGATATGATAAGTTCTAAAACTCAAATAACGAGAAGAGAAATAGGAATTATAATTAGATTGTTTCATTCGATGATGCCGGTGTTACCTTTATTAACTGTTTTATTTGTTAGTAAAAAATTAGTTTTATTTCATATAATATTTTTAATCATGATAATGACTTTATTTTATTTTTTTAATGGTTGTTTATTATCATTATTAGAATACCGATTAATTAAAGATAATTATTCTGTGGCTGATCCATTTTTAAAATTAATACTTGTAGAAATTAATAACGAAACTCGTAAAAAATATACGATTATTACTTTTATCTTTATACTACTATATTTTATTTTTGTTTATAATATTAAAAAATAAATGCTATTAAATTATAAATGACAAATAATACATTGGATACAAATAATATATTGGATACAAATAATACATTGGATACAAATAATATATTGGATACAAATAATCATAAACCGGATGATAAAGAGAAATTTTCTAAAATAATGGCAGATTATCACGAATTAAAGAAAAGTGAAGAAGAAATAAATAAAGAAATTGAAGGCATTAATCGTGATAAATTAGTAATAAAATACAAAGAATTATTAAAAACTAATTTATTATTAGAATTAGATATTTCTACAACAAAAGGTTATAATCTTAATACAAAAGAAAAACAAAAAAATGAGAATATAGAACAATTAGAAAAAAGTATAAATTACATGAAATTTATTAGTTCTTTAGAAAATTTTAAAAATAAACTTTATTGTTTAAATGATGAAGCTGAAGAAAAAGCAAATATCATAGATCTTAGATATAATTATTTAAATAATCTTATAAATTATATTCATATATCAATAATATTGATATCAGCATTATCATCGTTACTGCAAGGTTCTGTTAAAATAACACACGTTAAAGAATTATATATTACATTTGTTAGTTTATTTATTTCTACATATACGGGTTTAATATTATCTATTCTAAAATATCTTAAATATGAATCCGAGAAAGAGAAAACACATAATTTACAAGAAAGATTTGCAAATTATATATTAACTATTAAATCATTAACTGATAGTGTTAATCGATGGAGTTTAAATAAATATTGGGTTACAACGAGCGAAGAACAAAATAAATGTAAAAAAAAATTTGGCAATAATAAGTGGTTAGAAGAAGAGATAATATTTAATAATAATTATGATAAAATAATAGATGATAAAAAAAATATTTATTATGATTATGAAAAATTAATAAATTTAAAAGCACAAAGATATTTTATGCTTAAATATAGAAAAATTTTATTAAAAAATGATATTTTAAAAAAAAAAAATAATATGTCTTATTATGCTGATAATGAATTTAATATGTGTGGATTTAATTGTATAAATTTTATAAGCGAAGATATATTAACATCAATAAAATATTTTTTTTGTTGGTGTTGTCTTACTAATAAACATAAATTTAATAGTCAAATAGAGAAAAATGATAAATTAGAAAAAGAGAATAGAATGTTATTAAGACAATTAACAGCAGTAAATAATAAAAATAATAATAATAATAAAGATAATGATAACGATATTGATAATAATAATTTAATTATTTGTTACCCATAATAATTATATATTATACTATTACTTGTAAATATATATGTATATAATATATAATATGAAAGCACCTATTAAATATTTGCCAAATAAATTATCAAAAAAAGATAAAGATATAATAAAAAAAGCATTAATTAAAACGAGAAAACAATATAAAAAAAAAATTTATATAACAAGAAAAAAAGTTTCGTCATTTAAATCTAAAAAATCACAACATGTTAAAAATGCCGAAAAAATATATAAAATTAAAAATTTAAAAATAAATAATGAATTAGCAAAAAAAACTGGTTGCTCAATAAAAGCATTAAATCAAATATTAAAAAAAGGGCAGGGAGCATATTATTCTTCAGGGTCAAGACCAAACCAAACCGGTCATTCTTGGGGATACGCAAGATTAGCAAGTGCTATAACAAGCGGCAAAGCAGCCTCAGTTGATTTTAATATATTAAAAGATGGTTGTAAAAAAGGTTCAAAAGCATTAAAATTAGCAGTAAAATCAAAAAAAAAACATGGTTATGGAAATAGAAAGGTTAGAAAAATAACATTAAAAAAATAAAAAAATAAATAAAAATATAAATAAAAAGATATTATATATTATATTTAATGTTGCGTTTAATATTATTTATTTTATTTTTTATAAATTGTCATTCGTGGGATCCAAAGTTATATCCTTATAATCCAAAAATTCATAATTTTGGAAATAATGGTGCGATGGGACACATACATTCGCTCATCGCACCTGGTTTTACAATGTATACCGAAAAGATATTGTATAATTACAATGTTAGGGAAGAAATATTAAATAAGATTGATAGTAATAAATCAATACTGGATGTAGGTTGTGGTACTGGATTTTCAACATCATCGAACGAAGGATCTCTCGGGATAGATACGAGCAACGAAATGTTAAATATGGCTAAATTAATATTTCCAAAAAAGAATTTTTCTTTTTCACATATAGAGGACTGGAATATAAATCATAAGTTTGATATTGTAACAATAATGTTTATGTTTCACGAGGTTCCACAAGAATCAAGATTAAACATAATTAATTTAATAAAAAATATAGCACGTGAACAAATATTTATTGTTGATATAGCACCTTCATATACTCCAAGTAAACTTATGTTAACCGGAGAACCATATATATGTGATTATTTAAAAAATATATGCGATGATTTGAAAGATTTTAAAGAAGAAATAATAGTTTCGAATCATGTTCACATGTGGTCATTTCTTACAAAAAAAATATAATGTGGAAAGCAAATAAATAATTATATATTATACAGATATTTCAATTATATAATCACCATTTTCATAATATGTATCATCACCAATATCATAATTATATTTTTCAAGATGATTAAATAAACGATTTGGATGATAATATTTTTGCATAAGTTGTTCTTCAAAAATTGCAGTTCTTTTTTTTAATGCTTGGTAATCAATAGTAAATATATTTGGATTATTATATATAACATATTGTGGAAGAATATTTTTTAACACGGCAGTTTTTAGTAGTTCATAACCTAATGGATTTTGACATAATAGTGTCCATACAATTTTATCTTGATTTTTTTCCAATAAATTAATTGCATTTTGATTACTTGAAAGCATTCTCCAGTCAATTTTATCTTGATTTTGTTCTAATAAATGTATAGCATTTGGATTACCTGAAAGCATTTGCCAATCTATTTTATCAATATTTTCTTCTAATAATTGTATAGCAAATTGATTATGCGATAAATATTTCCAAAAATCTTGCTTATTTTTATAGAATTCAATTCTATTATTACAATAATTTACATTATTTAATATTTTTAATATATTTTCATTTTTAGCTAACGCGTACATGTTAATTTTTTCTTGATTATTTATTAATAAATTAACTGCATTAGGATTTTCTGATAATGTTTTCCAATCAATTTTATCTATGTTTTTTTCTAATATACGAATAGCATTTGGATTGCACGATATCATACTCCAATCAATCTTATCTAAATTATTTTCTAATATATTAACTGCATTAGGATTTGCTGATAACATTTTCCAATCAATATTATCTATGTTTTTTTCTAATATATGAATAGCATTTGGATTCCGCGATAACATACTCCAATCAATTTTATCTAAGTTATTTTCTAATAAATAAATGGCATTTTGATTACTTGAAAGAATATTCCAATCAATTAATTCCATATTGTTTTCAAGATATTTTGTGGCTCTTGGATTATTTGATAAAATTTTTTTAACGATTGGTTGTATATTATCTTTGTCAATATCTATCCAATCACTCAATTTGTATGGAGTATAATCTATTCTTGTAATAATTTCCTTCATATTAAAGTTATACAAAAATATATAATTTTAATATTATATTCAATTTTATTATTATTTATTATATTCACTGCCCCAATTTATCCATGAAAGTTTATATCTTTCATCATTCTCATATAAATAAGATAAATCAAGTTTAAAATTATCAATATTATTAATTAAGTCTTCTAATGCATATTTTAAATGAATGCTATCAATTTGTGTTGAATCCCAGAATGGTGAGTGTAACACGTATTTAACCTTATATGTTCTCTCTTCCAATAAAATATCTCCAACAACAATGAAAATAATTTCTTTAAAATAACCTTTTGGACACCAAGCTATATATAGATTTTTCATATTACAATCATTTGTTTTACTATATATTTTTCGGGTGTTACCTTTAATATATTCATTTATATCATCAATTTGTTTTATCACATACTTATCCTCAGGTTCAATTTCTTTGCTGCACGCAAGAATATTATTTAACCAGTGTTTTGTTAGTAAATTTATATTTGCCGGAGAGACAAGCATTAAATCCCTATTTCTTTCTAATTTATTCGGCTGAAATATTTTTTTATTTCCTGATGGCAAACTTGCGGGTTTAAGTGTGTAAATTTCATTAACTAATCCGAATAACAAAAAAATTTGCATAATTTTCATTATAAATATACTATTATTTAATATAAATTTATATTGATTTTACTTATAATAAAATTGAAGATAAATTGAGTATTACAATTATATAAAACCATAAATATATCATATTTAATTAAATGGAATTTATTAATAACTTGAAAAAATTACCCGATGAAATTATTAATTATATATTTTATATGGCAAATCCTCGTTTAAATGTGGGGTTAAAAGAAGAATTGTTAGTGGAATCATCACATATGATGTTATACATACATAATTTAAAATGGAATCTTGGATACGATATATTTATAAATAAAACACATGAATTAAAAAGTTATGACGATAAAGATATTACTCCGGGTTATTTATATGTAAAATCATTTGAATTATTGTATACAAATGATTGTATAAGTATTATAAAAAAAAATTTACTAAATTGTGGTTGCTGTAAAAGACATTCGATGGGTATTTATGATAATCCACATTGTATTAAAATACGAAAATCTAATAGAATAATATTAAAACGTCATAAAAATTACAGTTCAATTTGGCAACCAGATGAAAATATAGAAAAGGTATGTCGATGTCCGTGCCGTAGTGTTATTAGATTATTTAATAAAAATAATATATGTTAAATATTTTAATTAAAATTAATGTTTGCGCGATTTTTTACCTTTGCGCGATTTTTTTACTTTGCGCGATTTTTTGCCTTTGCGTGATTTTTTGCCTTTGCGCGATTTTTTGCCTTTGCGCGATTTTTTGCCTTTGCGTGATTTCTTACCTCCAATAACGGGTGCAGACGCGGGTTGAGGGACGGGTGCAGACGCGG
>CERS01316478.1_pt1 | contig 14444 bp, 13 predicted proteins | sample 356251 | NCBI WGS metagenome assembly CERS01 (sample SAMEA2621020, study PRJEB7988) | marine metagenome | isolation source: saline water (ENVO:00002010), including
GTGTAGGCGTGGGCGTGGACGTGGGTGTAGACGTGGGTGTTGGTGTAGGCGTTGGTGTAGGCGTTGGTGTAGGCGTTGGTGTAGGCGTGGGCGTGGGCGTAGGTACATTTCTTGAAAAGTTAATATGTTGAAGACTAGGGTTCCTTTCCGGGTTTATCCATCCTGGTGTACTATCTTTATTAACACAAGCATGCAATATCCAAGCATGTTCTTCATCGTTTGCATCTAATTGTTTGTTTATCGATCCTCCTGTCCATGGCATTTGTGTTATAAGATTTCCAGATCTGTCTGTTGGATTTATAAGCAAATCACATCCTTGTTTCTCGCATCTTGTCCAATTGTCATTGGCATTATTAAATGATGGGCAATTCATTTTATTCTCAATATTACAAATAGTAAAACCGCCGTTCTCGTGTACATCTACTTTTACCAAGGGTGTAGTATTAGAAAGATCATATGGATCTACTCCTTTTAATCCAGGTGTGACAACACCATGCCGCCAACATAAACCCTTTACAGGAGGTGTGTCTTGTGGACATTGTGTTTTACAATTTCCAGATCCTTCTGTACAACACAATTCACTACACTGGCATTCAGTCATTTTCTTAAGATAAATAAAAAAAATGTCATATTTTGATACTGTATCACCACACGGTATGATTATACATACGAACCATGTGACTGACGAGATTCGAAAATCCTCCACCTGATTTAACAAAATAAAATGCTCTTGTCATAAATAAGAAATCATCGTCTGGCGTCGCTCCTGTATAATTTACAACATGCAAATATCGACTTTGCAGAATTTCCGTAACATTTTTCAAATATTCTTTACTTTTCCAAGGTATTCCGTATGTACGAAACGAAACATTCGAAACAATGAAAGCAGTTTTTACTGTTGTAGGAAGTTTCAAGTTTCTAAAAAAAGTAATGGGGCGCACATACATTCGGGCAATATTGCGTTTTTCTCTATAGTATGGAAGATCGAGTACATCTCCTAGTCGCAAGTGAACGACAATTGTATCATTTTGAAGAAAAGATGAATGTATATTCCTTTTGTTTACAATATTTTTCAAGACAGAAAGATTCGTATTCATTGTAGTATTTAGTGATCGGACATATTCGCATCCAATAGAATATGGCCAGTTCTTGCAAAAAAAATGTGGTGATGGATTTATTTCTGGTTGTTGTTTATACCGCCTACCAATATATCCACTCACTAAATCTCCCAATCTGTAATTTCGAGATGGTTCAATCATCTGAACCATTAAATTTTTTTTTCATATAATAAATGTCACAAAATATGATTTTGACACCGTGGTACTTTCAACACAAAATAAACCAATTATGGATAGAAAATAAATGTTGTACTTTAGAATGCAGCAATCAATTACAATACGACATTGAACAGCTATTTTCAAACCCTGTTTTTTCCTCGCCATCTTTTTCATGGCCTCCATTTCCACCTCCGTTGCCGTCATCTCCTCTTCCGCTACCTCCAATTTCAAATCAACCTTTTACGCAAGGGTAGATAAAAAAAAATCAAATGTCACTGGTTGATGTACCTAATGATTTACTTGCCAATATGTTTCATAATCTTTATGATATGATTCAACTCAAAAGTACATGCTCGTTGTTGCATAGTTCACTTGAAATTTCACACTTGTTGATGATTGCCAAATTAAGAAAAGTGCATTTGCTTAAAAGCATTTATAACAAATTACCATGCTGGAAATCTGCTAAAATGAGGTTTGCACAAAGGACACACATACATCAACTATTTACATTTCAAGTTGGATGTAATTTGGAGCCTGTAAGAATTCAAAAATTATCAGATTCACAATTATATGTAGACTTTGCTTCAAATTATGATATATTAATGCAACTTTGCCATAACATAAACAAAGCTAGCAATAATTCAATCCATATATTTGATAACCCAAAACTATATCTAGAGCATAATGGTGTTTCACATTGTGGTGAGCACAGTGGAAATTTGAAGAGTTGTCTTCACTATCATCTGGAATCAACTGAAAAAAAGTTGGCATGCTTAATTCTATCGATTCACGTATCAATGTTGCATCCCATTGGGACACCGTTGCTCACAAAACCATATCTTTATTTTGTCGTGCATGAAAGTTTGGTATTTTAAGAAGCAGTTTTCAATGTGCAATCAACGCATCTTGCACTTAAAGAAGTCATTATTCGTTCAGTTTTTTTCAATTTTTCATGAATGATTTCTTCCTTTCTTTGATCGACTGTAAGTAAGTCCGATTCATCATTCTTTGATATTGTACCTGGCATGTAGAAAGGATTCCAAACGAGAATATTGTGAACATATAATATTCCTCTAGGGAACTTATCGTCAATGTCACCGTTTGAATCGTAATGAATCGGATGACTGTCCCCACGTAAACATCGACCGGTTGCTTGATGAAGACTTTTCATGTCCCATTTCATTCCCATGTGTATAAAATGTTTTACTGGATTTGTGTAATTCGCAACATTGACATTGCCTATCATAAGACTATCTTTGTTAATTTTCGAGAATGCAATTTTTTGTTTCCAAAAATGTGTAGTTTTTCTTCTATAATATGCATATTTGTTATCTGATGATATGCACCATATGAAATTTCCACTAAATGATGTGGAACTTTTCAGATCAACGCCTTCTTTTATTACTTTAGAGAACATTAGTACATCAATGTTGCCTTGTTGAAAATCTTCGAGAATGTTTGACAGTCCAATACTCCCTCTTTCTTTTGTTTTACAAGAGTCTCCTGTTATCAAACCGAAACTTACCTTTTCATTTAGTTTATTCAACGTCAATTTTCCTTTTAGTATTTTTTCCAGAGATATCTTAAACTTTGTAGGTTCTGTAAGAATTTCATAAAGTTTAGAAATGCCTGCGTCTAATCTATCATCATGTACGACTATAGGCAATTCACCTAAGTCAATTTTTTCGAAAATTATCTGTAATGTTGTTAGATATGGTTCGAATAATTTTTCTTTTCCATCATCTAAACTGTCTTCATCTTCTTCTTCAGAAGATCTGAAAATATTTGTGGCATGTGAATAAAATGCATCTTTATTGAATTCTTTGAATTTGTATAAGCGTAATTTGGACCATTCATAGAATTTCAGTATATAAAGTAATTTACTTTCAGAATTCGGAAATATTTGTTGTGTTTTTGAAATACTTTTAAATAATTCGAAAAACTTCTCAATGTATTGATTGATTTGAGTTTTACCAATTTGATAATTTTCTAATTTCAGTAGCTTCCACTCTATATTTTCCAATTCCTTTTCATTGTAAGCGACTTTCCAGTCCACGAAATCTGTGTTTTTCAACTGACTGGAAATTACGACCTGATGACAAAAGTAAAATATGGCATGCAATATCAATTTTGACTGATTTTCTCTTAACTTCACTAATTCTTTGAATTTATCTGTATCCATAGGTACGATATATTTTTTATGTATCTCGCATGCATGTGTAAGTAATTTACTATTAGAATTGTAAATTAATACATATCCGTCAATTCCACAAAACACTTTGTTGACATTGTCTGTTAAACTTGTATCAAAACATTGCTCTACGTTTTCGCATCTTGAATGTTTTGGAGTCATTATAGATAACAATGTGTTTAAATCATCTTGATTTCTATCGTTCTTTACTATAGGAGTTGCCGTCATTAAGATCCTAAAAATACACAATTTATGCTCAGATATTTTAACTAACATTTTGTACATGTTATTATGTTGAGAGTTTTGTACATTTATAGCGTTATGCGTTTCATCTGAGATCAAAATAACAGGCTTATTGTTGTTTTCTATAATTTTCATTAATTTTCGTTGAGTTCTGAGCAAATTTTGGATAATTTCAGATTTTTTGACAAAAACTGCAAGGATATCGTTGTCCTCATCATCCTCAGTTTTGTACTCGTCGTCGTCCTTGTCCCTGACCAGGTCCTCATCCTCGTCATCTTTGTTGTCTGTTTCGTCATCAGTATCGCTGATGTCTATAACATCAATTGGTCGTTTGACTCCTCTATAGCAACCTTCAATGATAGGTGCATCCATTTGTTTATGATATTCTTGGTCGTTCTTTTTTTCCACGTCTATATCTTTTTCATCTAAGTCAACTATACGCTTACGATCGGATTTTTTAAAGAATTTTGCGAATTTAGTTGATATTGATTTGTCTGCAACTATAACGAATAAGGATTTTTTGTTTTTCTTTTGTGTATGTACTACGGATGCAATATCCAATGAAATTTTAGTTTTACCCATTCCAACACCAATAAATAGAAAAACACCTCTTATCCTCTTTTTATGGTCGTCTATTGAATGAAGTATTGAAATATCAAAATTCTTTTTAAAGTCTTTGAGGATAGTTTTTTGAAACGAATTTAAACTTTCTGTTACAGATTTATTTGCTAGCTGAAGATTTAATGTAGGTTTATTCATAATATTGTCATTATAAAAAGAATCGCCTCTTTGCATGTAGTTATGCAGTAAGTTTTGAAACCAATCATCACTTACATTAGGATTTTGATTTATCAAAACATGTCGATACATTTCTCCAATATCAAAAGGTAACGTAAACGCAATTTCATAAGAAGGTGGAATCAAAAAGTTATTTAAATGAATAGCTTTCAACTTCCATACCCTTACAAAGTTATTGCTGCTCACAACCAGTAAATCAATATCTGCTTCTTTCAACACATCTGTGGGTATCCAAGAATCATTCCAAAGGCTAGAATCAAAAATTACAATTATGTGTCTATCAACGGGTTTAAAGTAATTGTTGTTTATGACTATGAAGTCGTTTAAAGTCAGGTTTGATATGCTAAACGAGTCCCATTCAGATTGAGTAAAATGAATCTTTTTCTGCAAAGCAGCAGACAGATTTTTATGTGTAAGCTTTGCACCTGTTAAGTTTTCAATACTTTTTAATCTTTCTTTTTCAGATTTTGACTCTGTCATGTTGCGCCAATTCAAACCTATGTTTGTAGTTGCTGTCAATGTATTTTTGTCATATTTAACAACAACAAAATCATTTATTTTTTCGTAAAAGCTTATGACAGAGGTTGTACATTGCTGCTGTTGTAACAATGTTTTTTCATATTCATCAAAACACATGCATCCGGAAAATTTGATGTGTTGTAAGAGAGAAGTAACAATGCTGTTCATTTTAATATGATCCGAAATTTTTTTTGTATAAACCAGTAAAGAATGAATCTCCTTTATCTCACACTGAATATTCTTGCGGTTGATGAACATGTCATATCGAGAGTTGCTATGAAGCAAGCTTATAGGTCAGCAGGGTGCTGCCCAAAATTCATAAATTACAATAAATGTGCGATTGTGTACCCGCAGGATGGACCTAGTACAGGATTTACATGTCGAGAAATAAGAGAATTCTTTTGTATTACCGATTCTGGTCCAATAGATATTAGTGAATGTCCATTATGTTATGGGGTACAAACAGATCCAGATTGTGCAGAACCTGCGCCGATTTCCTCTGCTAGAAGATTGAGCAATGATTTACATAAAGAAGAACTTGAAGAAATGAATGAAATTCAACAAGAAAAAGATGATACTGTGCGAATAGACGATACACAAGCAATACGTACGGAAAAAATTAGGAGAGAACTAGAATCTGACAGTGATGATTTTGATCTTAATGAAAGTGATATAAGAGCACCACCTGACACTTATTCTGGTGACGAGAATGATGTCGAGATTAAAGTACCTGTAAAAGTATTTGATGAAGATGAATCGATTTACGATTCTGATAGCCCAAAAGTGGAGGAAGAAAATGAAATAAGTTCTAATGATGATATTCAAGGTCACGGAAGTAAAGACTATGGTGAATGGAAAGCAGAAGATTTTGAAGGGAATGTTCACACATTGAAAATACAAAACAATGAGATTAAATATGATAATAATCATTTGTATCCACCAGATGATGAAAAATGGATTTTCAGTCCATTACACCAAAACATAATGTTTGCATATAGTATCAACGATGATAATTATCTATTTGATGAAATGAATCATCACAAAGAAGTCTTAGGAGATATTGGCAATTTTAGAATCGCAATAGTTTTTGAGAAAAAGCGGGACTATTTTCAAAGAAAATTATGTATCGTCGATATCGATAAGCCTGAAAACTTTCCAAATTCATTAAAGCATACTTTCTTGCAATTACGTAGACCTTTAGTTGATTATAATTCTAATAAAAAAATGAGTGGGTTTTGCCAACAATCCTTCAAATTATCCAATTTTGTTTAAAGACATGCTGATTTATTTACAGTCAACAAATGCTCGTGATGTGTGTTTATTTTTTTCTTTGACTCTTAAATGATCGATGTGGATCGACAAGTTCGATCAGTTCGTTCTTCAAAAGACAAACACTTTTGTTTTGAAAAGAAATCGCATTTACAAAAAAAATATAATGAACGTATAAAAACTTTGATACTGTGTAAACATCGTGATAATAAACAAAAAATAAGAGATTTCAGAGAAGATGAATTCATGCCTACCAATATGAGTAGTCTTGTAAAGATACATGAGAATGAATGGGTTGTCATAAGTACAGAGGATATATCCGTATCCGTTCCTTGGTATCAATGTATTTTCAATTTACTTAGAAAATAAAAACTAGTAGAAAATAAATGTGGCCGTCAGAAAATAAGTACAGAAGTATTTTGAGAAATTCCGTTTTTTTAACACATCGAATAGAGCCTGATAAATATGGATATGAACATGGATTAGCATGGTTCTGTTCAGATACATATAGACACATATCAACTATAAATAATTCACATGGGCAAGGTTTAGGCTTCTTAGATTATTCACAAGATGATGGTATTTCGTGTCGCGAAACTTTTCATGCAAATGCACCAGAAAATAGGAAAATTACCATTCAACTTACTCAAAATGATGTGAATAATGTAATAGATTTAGGAGATGTTTCACTGATGAACAAAATTGCAAACAAAATACCGGACGATGTGAGTATTACTTTAGAAGGAAATAACACTTTGTTGAAAAACGTTTTATTATGGACAACGCATAATGATGATGTTTTCAATGCAATTCCAGATGATTCCATGTTTGTAATACGTGCATGTGATTGGTATAATACTTGTTCTTTATCGTGTATGGCTTTAGATATACACTATTATCAACCTCAGATTACAGTAACAAAAGAAGAAATGAAAGCTAAACTAAAAAGTATCGATGAAGCAGTATTACGAAATTACCATAACAATGACGCGATTAATATTATGCTAAAGATCTTGTCTGTACATCCAAAATATGTTGGATGGTCTTATAAATCAAATAAAGTGTTTCGTTTTCGACAAGAATTGCGCCAAGGAAACAGAACATATGTATTTTTTGAGAAAGAACCTTCTGAATATTTATTGAAACTAAACAACATAAAATTTGACGAGTTCAAAATCTGGGTTCGACAACATTTTAATGATGTGCAATTTCCCTAGCGTAATCTACCATGTTAAGCAAATTACCGCTGAATGTGTGAATTTGCACATTCGGCATTTAAATATTTTATAAATAAAATTCGTTTCCAGCACATAAAATGGTAGTGTAAAAAGAATTGATGTTTGAAGTACATTTCATATGTTGTAAGACAAAAAAATCGTAATTCTATCTCAAAGATTCCTAACATTTTGTACCTCTTTAGTGCCAAAGGGAATCCCCTTATTTTACACACATGTGTGAATTGTAGAAAATTTTGAAATTGTGCTTCTGTTTGAAGAAGTAATAGACTACGATTATCAAGAGGAACAGTAATTTACAGCAGATGAATGTAATTGTCGGGATTCACGATAATACAAGTCAGTGGTGTTTCCGTCTGTGTTTTTGCAGTCCGTAGTTTCCTCTTTACCCACCATTTGTAGGTCATAATCGAAGTAGGAATCGTCAGAATGACATTCGTAGATAATCCAATAATTAAAACAATAAAACATACCTCCATTTTTTAGTTGCATTATTTTCGGTCGGATATTTTCAACTTCCATGTATAAACTTTTGTGGAAAATATGCATAGTTGCCATCATAAAAACCTTGAACTAAGTTGTCAATACAACAATTGCAACTTACATTTATCACACGTTTGTAATCCCGAAATACATGAAGAAATATGTTTTTCCAACAAATTTAGAATAGAAAAAACATTTTAAAAATAGTTTTGATAGACCCGAGTGGCTTCAACCATATTGGAATATGTTTCCTTATTGTTTTTGTGGAAATACACACCGTATCGGAATGAATAATGTTTGATGTTGAGAGCTTTAAAAACTATTTTTTTTATTTAAGAAAATTTTTAGTATTTCGTCGCTGTTTCTTGGTTCTTCACGTATTGGTTTAGACAGCGACTTTAGTAGATATTCATCAGCGTGCATGTACAACCATCTTATATTATCTGGATTTGTCTGCAAAATATTCCATAATAGTGAGTTTTTAGAAATGTTTTGAAAAAAGTATGTACTGCCTTGTATTTCCAATGGAAAATTTCCAGTCTCAACACCTTTTTCTCCCATTCTAAGAGAAAGTAATGGCAAGTATGGGTTTATTTGAAGTTCATTTCTTTCACGTGCTTTACGATTATATTCTTCGATAAAATTCTCTGTTTGTGTAGTTTTCTGCGTAAATAATGTAGAATTTGTTTGTGTAGATTCAGCAGAAACATTTGGTATGACTTGCGTTTTTTGTTCCATCATCAGAACTTTGTCGGTGCTAGTGGAGGCATTCGTTTTATTTTTGATTAATTCTTTGCTGCATGCTTCATAGCCAATTGAAAAACCTTTTGATATATATTCGTCTTTCCACTCTGAGATTGTTTGAGTGTTTTTGTCAGCTCTTTCTTCTACTTTGTCTTCTACTTTGTCTTCTACTTTGTCTTTGCCATCCGTTTTTTCAGATACTTTTATTTCTTCTACTTGTTCGGATACTTCAGTCTTTTTTGACGCTTCTTTTTCTGTTTCGAATGTATTTTTGAGTTTTATTTTTTTCCCTTTTCCTTTCTTTTTTTCAGATTCGTCTTCGAGTGATAACTTTTGCAAAACATCATCAATGCTATGTTCTTCTTTGTACAATTTTTCGTATCGTTGCATAAACTGCTCTTTAGACTCAAGTATTTGGAAAACATATTGTTTGTTGTTTTTTAATTCTTTCAACATATTTATATCTTCAAACAGTTCAATAGTATTCTCATTGAATAGAATTGTGTTAGTGTTTTTAGACCGTATAAAATATGGTAGAATATTGTCGTAGATAACATTACACAAAAAGTGAAGTAAAGGAATTTTAGTAATCCACTGTGTTTGTAATGAATACATATCAATACATATTGCATCCACTACACATTCAGCTTCAGATTTTGTCATAATACAGGACAGAAAAACATTGCAGCCAACATGCGTAAAAACATTTATATTTCTGTTCAATTTATTTTTTATTAATGTGGAAAATTTATCCATAAAATCTGTTTCAACTTTATTAGTGTATATGAGTATATTTTGGTGTATTCCCGAAGAATAATATTTCATTGGAAACTTTTGTTGATCACACATTTCTTTCAAATCGTCTAATACCTTTTGGGGACACTCTTCGGAACCATCAATCAATGCGTGATAAACCTGATCACCTAAAGGACTGATTAAAGTCGTGTGAAATGAATTATGAATATGTTCAGATTCAAAATATCGTTCAAGAAAAGTTTTCATTTGAATCCATTGTGTCAAAACATTACCTGCTCCTTTCCAACTACTTATTGTATTCGTTTTTTTAATTGAAAAGTCTTTCTTATGTAAAATTATTCTCATGAATCCTTTGTACTCTTTTGTTTTTGATTTATTCTGTCTAAGAGTGGCTGTATTCAAATGTCCCACCGATTCTACCACTAATGTGTTGATTTCTCTGATGTATTTTGCAAAGTTCATATAGACTATAATATTTTCTAAGATAACACTGATGTATCGATTTTTATTGATAATTTGTGCCTCAAAATTTTGTAATCTTTCCATAACGATTTTTTTTTCAAAGTCTATATCATCTGTGTAAGTTGCAAGTGGACCTATATCACTCAACCTGAAGTCGTGTAACAAGGCAAGTTCTGGTTTACTTTTAGATAGACTTTCTCTTGAAAAAGATTCCGATAATGAAAGTGGCATAGTTATGATATCAGGTTTGATGTGTGTATATGTATAATCAAGTTTTTCATAAAATGTCGCAAATATCAAACTAAAAATTATGATTTGCACCGTGTGAGGATGGAGGCAAAAATCAGTATTAGAATTGTATTCATCGAAGTCAAAACATATTTGATGAATAAGTAAAGAATTTGGATTGTCTTTCGTTGATCGTTTTAATGAATTACGTGTTACAGACCCCCAACAATAATATTCGATTTGATTATGTAACTTTGGGTCCGATACAATTACCATATTTTCTTTAGCAATCTTTCTTTTAAATTGTTCAACTACATCATCTAATTCTTCTTTGGATTGGTTGCTGTAAGTTTTATATTGCACATAAACTCTACAGACATGAGGCTCCGGATCATCCATTAATATAAGAGTTCCTTTTGCAAAGTTTCGTAATTCTTGCAAGCTATTTAGTGTCAAGTTTAAAACTCTGAATTCATAAAATTGTGGTAATTTATGTGTACAACTCACTGGGTTCATATGGAAAAAATTAAGCTTTTTTCCATTGTATGACACATCTGAAGGCCCTTTGGGTTTTGCAAAAGTTGGATCGAATTCAAATCTGAGCCATATAAATAAACCTTTTAAATTTTGCTTTAACAACTCCTGTTTAGATGAACAATCTATTTCCGTTTTATTAATGCTCAATAATTGTTCTAATTGTTTCAAATCTACAAATTTATGTAACAAACCAATAAATGTGGAAATCATTTGCCTCAGTGAAGCACATCGCCAAGCTGATATAAAGTTTCTTTGAATTATCTTTATTCGATCATCCATTTATTTATCTTTTTGAAAAAAAATATTGGAAATGTGGAAGTTATCAAAGAGTTTTTTCATTTTTTTATTCATCAAAACTACGTGTGTTAATATATTGATATTTTTTTTTATTTTTTATTTCAAATGGACAAAAATGAAAGAGTTGACACAATACAGGTCGTTAAGGAAAGCAAAAATGAAAGTGTTGACACAACACAAGTCGTTAAGGAAAACATAGATTGTGTACAAATAATGGACCAAGTTTTTAAAGGAGAAGTGTGGTTGTTACCACTTTTTGCACAATCATTAATATCGTTCTTGTATGAAGACATGCCACAAAATCAGGATCCGCGGGTTATGGCACATCATATTGCAACAAGAGGTGCATATGTTTTATCTGAAGCGATGAAAATGTCAAAACAAGAAGAAAATCAAGAAGAAATCAAGAAAATTGAACTTCGAAAAAACCAAGAAGATCCCATTCTCACTATTGGGATTTCTTTTGCATGCGGACATTTGTTCCATAGTGCTGAATATGTCAAATGTTTTCTTTGTGCTGCTTACATTTTCAAGACTTCACAATTTCATAGTCAGCTTTCGGAATACTACCAATCATGTTCAAGTTATTTAATTTGCCTAGGTTTGGCCTATGCAACTTACTGTTAAGCAGACAACTTTTTTTGTATCTAGTGTGCATCAACAATATTATATTATACGAGTAAATAAAAGGTTGTATGCATGTTTTTCATGAAGATTGCATTAGAGTGGTATGTCACGAATAATACTATATCTTGTCCCGTCTGTCGTAGAACACATCCAGATGGTTGTGATATGTTGGTAAATTTATGGTTGATCAATTGAGTTTTATAAAATATTGTTTGATACATTCTCTTTTTACGAATATAGAATACGCTTGGCGTAAAGATTTCACGATATCTTGGTCTCCTGAACTCAACGAGTCGCTTTCCGAATCGATGTTTAGATTGCTTTCGTGTGCTAATAATTTACTTGATTCGATATGAAATGAAGCTGAATATGGTAGACAAAATAATATCGGATTTAAGATGTGATTTGTGATAAGTTGTGATTCGTTTCTGTGCATACTTTTTTCTGGGATTCGAAATAAATGTTATCCTTTATGATAATTGTGACTGCATACTCTGTGCCTGAGTCGTATTCGTGGGATGAATTACACATAACTGCGCAACGAGACTCGATAGAGTTTGTAGATCTCGTTCATGATTATTATCACAATTTTCCGTGTGAAATGTGTCGTGCTCATTTTCAAAATATGACTGATACAATGGAAGAGTTTCTACCCTTGGATAAGATTTCAAGTAGACGAGAAGCGCAAATTTGGGGATGGTTGGCACATAATAGCGTCAATTTGCGTCTTGGTCGAGAATGGTTTCCATTGAGTCGTATCAAGCTAAAACTGTTTAGAAAATCCGAGCTTCGAAAACAGCAGAATCAATTGAATCCCATTTAGACAGCATCGTAAAGTGATGGAATTTGATTATGAAAAATTTGTGTGCCTAATTAAGAAAATTAAATGTGGTCAAAAGTGTTTGATTATCCTCCAGTTTGTCATCTGCAAATAAAAAATCTTAAGAAAATTAAATGTGGTCAGCCCAACTCAAAATAAATCAATTATACAGAGCAAGTTCACTTTCTTCTTCCGTGGATGACCTAGAAAAACGAATACCTTTATTTAGTAAATTGACTGATGAATTACTACAATCGTGTGAAGTAATCTTAAATAGAGACGGGAACACTCTCTTCCCATCTACATTTCCGGATACAGTAAATGTAGAAGTCAGCGACGAATCTCTGCAAAAAGTGCAACAAATTGTGAAAGCCGCGTTAGACTGGGTGCGTCAATATATCATACCGGTCACATGTACCAGTTGTTATCGAGGTTTAGGCAGACAAGCTGCAATGGCGTTGCCTCAGGAAAAGCGATTTGGCATAATGACAAGTGAAATGTTTGTGTCATTGAGCGAAGATATAAAAGACGGATTGGAAACAGCTACAAAAATATACGAAGAGTTTAATGTTTCTTATAAAAACGCACTAAAACTTGAAATATGTATGCAGCGTTCGGTTCCAGATATTGCTCCTAACAATACGGACACAAGCGATCTTGTCTATCGGCCATTAGGAATAGATCCTAAAGAAAATTATGCAAATCAGATTACTCAACTATGGAAGCAAGTTGCTAAAACCGCACGTGAATTGAGCTTTGTTCTACCACCCGCCATAATACGTGTTATTTATTCTCGAACCCGGAGCAGCACTATAATAACTGAAATCGACGACTTGGGTAAGGAATCTCACGAGACGACGGATACCTACCCGGAGTCTGAGTCTGAAGATGACGAGTGTTATCGATCGTTAAAAGCATCTAGGATCAGGTAAAAAAAATATTGGCTTTTTTATGTTCTACCTCGAGTGATACTCATCATGGTTTGAATTGGTTGGTTAACTCGAGAAAGAAACGTTTTCTTGTTGGATGCTGAGTTGGGAAAGAAGTTTCATAATAATGTTTGATAGGTGTTTATTTTTTTGGCACACTTGTTGATAATTCAACATATATTCTCTTATCTTTTTGGGACTGATTTCAATTTTTATATTGTAGGTACGAAATACTTTTTGAATGGTAATGGCTGCTATTGTTCTTTGGTTGCATTTCAAGTAAGATTTTGCTGATTTCTGAATAACTTCTATCGCTCTTTCACATAAAAATTTATCAAGACGTAGAATCCATCCTCTCACTCGTGCCTGAAGTTTTCGTACACTTTTTATTTTCATGTTGAAACGATACTTATATATGCACTGAATCAGATGTATTTGTCGTAGAATTTTGTCATCTTTTACAAAACCACAAACTACATTGAGTACATGTATGCGATCATTTAATTTTTGTAGGTGGCATACATCATCACAGCAACAAATAATTGTTTCCATTTTTTGACATTCGTTATTTTTAATTCGGTCATTTGAATGTAATGTTTCAGGGTGTATCTCTTGGGTGAACTGACGAATGTCTTATGTAGAAAGACAAACCAACAATTAAAACCTTCCTCATTTATTGTCAAAAAAGTAGTTTGATGACCAGAAGATTGGATGATTGACCAAAAAATCATTGTAAGTAATAAATGCTTGTAGACGATATTTTACAAAATAGTGATGAGTATGATTCGAATATTGTACAAGATACAATTAGCTCTTTGATTAATATTATTAAAAGCAGACATGCTGCCTTTATTGACAGTAAAGAAGCTCATATAATTATAGAGATTGAAAGTCATATTGTGAAACTCAATAGATTATATGCAATCTTACGAAACAGATTCAAAACAAGCAACAAACGTTATCGTGAAGAAGAACTGGATGTTCAAGCAGGCGCTTCCGGTTCTCAAGCAGGCGCTTCCGGTTCTCAAG
>CERS01006306.1_pt1 | contig 14277 bp, 15 predicted proteins | sample 356251 | NCBI WGS metagenome assembly CERS01 (sample SAMEA2621020, study PRJEB7988) | marine metagenome | isolation source: saline water (ENVO:00002010), including
AGTTTTTTCATTATTTTACTCCACTTAACTGTTACTTTTTGTTTAAAAAAAAATTCTCATGAGGTAGGTGAAAAATATGTACCAACACGCTTTGGCGTATTGATAACACACTTACCTCTACTTCAGAACCTAATGCCTTTTTTCAATATTGTACAGCTTTTTTTTAAAAAAAATTTACATAGACTCTATAATAGCCTTATTGTACATAGTCACCGAGGAAGATCCATTCACCTTAAATCAAAATACGTAAAAAAAATAAAAAATTAATTTTTAAAAAATGTGATCTATATCAAAATTGTGATAAGTATCCAAGCAGCCATAATAATCATGATAGCATTTTCAATTAAAGTGGCTTTGGTTAAGGGCAGCTTAATGGCAGTGCCAATACAGGCGCACTCAACCGGTTGTTTTTGTACTAATTTCATTAATACACCAATGGTTGTAATGCCAAGGAGAGATATAGTCAAAATAAGTGAGAGAAATATATTTTGGCTAAGTAGATAATTGGTTCCCAAGTAAAGCTCAATCAATGGATATACCCATCCATAGATCGGTAATTTTTTTGCAAGCGGATCATAATTAGCAAATGCAGGTGGAAAGTTGCGGTAATCAATAAGTTTTAACAGGCTAAATACAATAAAAAAGAGACCCATGAAATCCATCATAAAATTTGACCAGATAAACATCGATCGATTAAGCAAAAATGCTCCAAAAAATATACAGGATAAAATGATGAATAATGGTCTAAGCTCGCGCCAGCCGCTAGGCGTTGTTTTATTGTACATATCTAAATTAGGCTGATCGATCTCTCGAGCAGAATATCCACTTTTTTCAATAGCAGATAGCAGGATTTTCAGCTTAGGATTTCCACCAATTTGGGCAATGCCAGATGCTACATCGATCGAAACACTTTTAACATTATCAATATTTTGAAGGGCGTTTTGGATCGTTTCTTCGCAGGCTGAACAATGCATCCCCTTTATTTCTAAAAATATCAATGAATAATTCTCTTAGTTGTTAGTAGAATACATGATCATTTTAATACTATATCATTAATCTAAAAATACAATCATTTAACAATTTGGTATTAATTAAATAATATTAATGAAAAGGGCATTTATAACCGGCGGATCCGGACATGTTGGCGCCAACCTAACTAGAAGATTACTAAACAAAGGTTGGCGGGTGCGCTGCCTCGTTCATAACGACACTCGTGGGCTTGAAGGGTTGGATGTAGATTGTGTAAATGGAGATCTTTTAGATGAAGATTTTTTATCGCAACAAATGCAGGGCTGCTATGCAGTCTTCCATGCCGCTGCAAATGTTGCTATTGAGAATATTGATATTCCTCTAATGGAAAAAATAAACATAGATGGGACGCGGTCCATGTGCAATGCTGCTTTACATTCAGATATCGATAGATTTGTTCATTTTTCAAGTATACACGCTTTTGAGCAAAAACCACTACAGGCTACTTTAGATGAGAATAGACCTCTTGTAGATCAACCCGGTTCCGCGCCCTATGATTCCACGAAAGCAAGCGCAGAGCTGGTGGTTAAAAAGGCGCATGAACGGGGATTAAAAACTATCATAATCAACCCTACGGGAATTATTGGTCCATACGATTTTAAACCCAGTAGAATGGGGCAAGTTATTTCAGATATCATGAACCGAAAAATGTTATTTACTATTAATAATGGTTTCAACTGGGTTGATGTGCGCGATGTATGCGATATAGCTATTGAAAGCGTAGATAGGGGCAAACCTGGATCTAATTATATCGTACCAGGGACATGGGCTTCTTTTGAAGATCTCGCAAATGTAATATCTAAAATTATTAACAAAAATACACGCTGGCTTACATTGCCATTTTGGATGGCCTATTGTTTTTTGCCCATTGCCTATTGCACTGCAAAAATTAAAGGATCAAGACCAGCATTCAGCAGAGGAAGCTTACATGCGCTAGCCGTTCAGGCAAAAAAAATATCTTCTCGAAAGGTGGAAAAGGAATTTAACTTTAAAGCAAGACCGCTAGAAGAAACAATCAGAGATACTATTAATTGGATCAAAGAACATGTTGATTAATCAAACCGGTTATGAATTATTAATTTGGGGTTGGATAGCGCTCGCCTGTTTCACCTTTATAATACTGATGTTCATACGTGCCCCTTATGGGCGCCATCTCCGACCAGGATGGGGTCCTTCATTGCCAGCAAGAGCAGGTTGGATTATTATGGAGTCACCATCAATAGTTTTAATGACAACTTTTTTTGGCCTCACAGTTTCTCGATGGAATGATATTAATCCTATTGGTATAATTTTGTATGTTATTTGGATAGCGCATTATTTTCATAGAACATTAATCTGGCCCTTCAGGGCGAAAATCCAAAGTAAAAATATGCCAATCAGCATCGCCCTATTTGCAGTTTTATTCAATATCATAAATGCATGGATTAACGCTGAATGGATATTTAGTTATTATTCATACCCGCTAAGCTGGCTTTATAGTCCGCAATTTATTGTTGGTTTGGTTATTTTTATCCTTGGAATGGGAATCAATATATCTTCCGACAATATACTGTTTAAGCTTAGAAAGGGTGGTGAAAAAGAATATACGATACCTAAAAAGGGGCTATTTAAATGGGTCTCGTGCCCAAATTATTTTGGTGAAATACTAGAATGGGTGGGCTGGGCAATCGCGACTTGGTCTCTTGCAGGTCTATCCTTTGCACTATGGACAATAGCAAATCTCGCTCCAAGGGCTCGCTCTAATCATCAATGGTATCAAGAAAATTTTTCCAATTACCCCAAAAAGAGAAAAAGATTAATTCCAGGGGTATGGTAAAAATTGAATTAATGAAGAATATTACCAAAAGTTATTGACTTAGGTTGATAATGATATGTAGTATTTATAACACGCGTATATATTAATTGTAAATACAGGAGAACTATATGCAAAAAGGAAGTATAAATAAAGTAGTGCTAGTTGGGCACATGGGTGGCGACCCAGAGACAAGGTTTACCCCCTCCGGCGCCGCAGTGGCCAATTTTAATATTGCAACCAATGAATCATGGAGAGATGCAAACGGGGATATTCAAGATAAAACCGAGTGGCATCGCTGTGTCATGTTTGGCAAATCTGCTGAATTGGCGGGTGAGCTTTTAAAAAAAGGTCAGCTATTATACACCGAAGGTAAGCTTCAAACGAGAAACTGGGAAGACAAAGATGGTATCAAGCGCTATACAACAGAGGTTGTGTGTGAAATGTTCACCATGCTGGGCCGAAAAATGGATGCTGACAACAATCAATCCGCTGGTAGCTATAATGAATCTGAAAAAAGTGCTGATAGTAAATCCGATGATGAGGATCTGCCCTTCTAGAAATTCGTATAAGCAGCTAAGATCTAGCTAGCCTTATCTTTTAGAAAATAATTACCTATGGACATTAATAGACTACAGAAAGATATTGACGATTTCTGGGATGCTGAAATCGTTCCAACCCTTACTGAATATATTAAAATCCCCAATAAATCCCCTGCGTTCGATCCTGATTGGCAACAAAATGGGTACATGGAAAAAGTATTGAATATGGCTCATCAGTGGATAGAAAAATTTCGACCATCAAATAGCACAGTTCACATCAAAAAGGGGGGCAACAGAACCCCGCTAATTCTTATTGAAATTCCAGGTGAAAGAGATGGTAATATTTTAATGTATGGCCATCTAGACAAACAACCCGAGATGACTGGTTGGAGAGAAGGGCTTGGGCCCTGGACCCCTGTGATTGAAGATGAAAAGCTATACGGACGTGGTGGTGCAGATGATGGCTATGCTTTATTTGCATCATTGGGCTCTATCAATGCCTTGAAGTCACAAGGGGTTAAACTCCCTAGAATCGTAGTATTGATAGAGTTCTGCGAAGAGAGCGGGTCACCAGATCTACCCTATTATATGGACAGTTGTAGTGCTATTATAGGAGATGTTGATTTAGTTATATGTTTGGACTCTGGGGCTGGAAACTATGAACAATTTTGGAACACGGTTTCCTTGAGAGGGATGATATCGTGTAATCTCAAAGTTGAAGTTTTAACTGAAGGTGTGCATTCTGGTAGTGCGAGCGGTATGGTGCCTTCATCATTTCGTTTAATTCGCCAGTTGATCTCACGCTTAGAAGATGAATCATCAGGTGAAATTAAATTATCAAGTCTGCATTGCGAGATTCCAGAATATAGAATAACAGAAGCTAGAAAAATGGTGGAAGCGCTTAATGGAAACATGGAGTCATTCCCGTGGCATAATTCAACATCTCCAATGGTGGAAGATGGCGTTGAAAGCTTAATCGGGCGTACCTGGAAACCAACCCTATCAGTAGTTGGGGCTGGGGGCATGCCATCTATAAAAGATGGAGGGAATGTTCTTCGTCCTTTTACTGAGCTTAAGCTATCCTTTCGTTTACCCCCAACATTAAATAGTAAAGCTGCAATGGCCGAGGTGTCAAAAGTACTAGAGGACAATCCACCAAACAATGCAACCATATCAATTAATTGGGATGAGCCCGCAAATGGATGGAGCGCTCCTAAGCTTTCAAGTTGGCTTGAAAGTGCAATTGAAGAAGCCTCGCAGTCATTTTATAATAAACCCGCTATGGCAATGGGTGAAGGGGGAACGATCCCATTTATGGCTATGCTTGGCGAGCAATTCCCTGCTGCTCAATTTGTTATTACCGGGGTACTTGGCCCAAATTCAAATGCACATGGACCTAATGAATTTCTTCATATTCCCTTTGCTAAAAAATTAAGTGCGAGTATTGCTTTTATTTTGAACCGATTTCCATCTTGAGGTATACAGAAAGACTAGATAAATTCAAGCCGCGTCCGTTTTGGGTGCGCTATTGTATACACTATTTAGCTCTATTTCTAGGCAGTATTTTTACAAAGGCCTCAATATCAGGTAAGCATAACCTTCCAAATAGAGGCCCCTATATTCTTGCTGCAAATCATTTTAGTGTTTTTGATCCGCCGTTTATGATTTACGCAGTCCAAAAACCAATTAATATTCTTGCTGCAAGCGATACAGATTTTACTTTAATTGAATTATTAGCATTATGGATTTACGGATTTATTCCGACCAATAGATCAAATCTCAATCCTTCAACGATAAAAATGTCAAAAAAGGTGCTCAAAAATAATGACCTTTTAGGGATTTTTCCTGAAGGAGATACGAAACATGATAAGTTAAGAAAGCCCAAGTCAGGGGTGGTTTATCTATCCGCATCTTCGGAGGCGCCAATTGTCCCAATTGGTATTTATGGGTTAGATGAAAGCTTGTGGCATTATTTGTTTAAAGGTGTTAGGCCTAAGATCAATATTAAAATTGGTAAACCGTTTGGACCGTTTCTGCTGCCTAAAAATAAGGAGGACCGTGAAGCAGAGATAGATAAAATTGGCGATGAAGTTATGTGTAGGATAGCCGCTTTATTACCCGACCGCACCCATGGAGTCTATGCTAATGATCCTAAAATTACTCTTTATAAAAAAGAAAATGAATCATAGCGGTATAGAAACTAATTTAAATCATTATTTCAAGTAATATATGTTGATATTTATATCCATTTTCACATTCCTCGCTTCAAATGAAGATCCCGTTTTATCAACTATTTATGAGCAAGCAATTAAAAGAGGTATCCCTGAAAATTATCTTCAGCAAACATTCAATAAAAAACATATTACTGTTCATGACAAAATACCGGCTCTATTTGCACGGCCTTACGAAAAGAAAGCTTGGAATGAATACAAAAAAATATTTGTGACCGAAAAAAGAATTAATGGTGGAATACAATTTTATAAAAAAAATAAGGACAGATTGGTTAAAGCAGCAGCCCGCGATAATAGTGGTGTTGATCCCTTTATCGTATTAAGTATTATCGGCATAGAAAGCAATTATGGTTTAAACAAAGGGCGGTACACGGTTTTCAATGCACTCTACACTCAAATCCTTAGAATGCCGAAACGTTCAAACTGGGCGCAAAGACAGCTCGTCGACTATTTAGTTTTATGCTATGAAGATCAAATTCCCCCACATTCAATCAAAGGATCATACGCTGGGGCATTTGGATATGGTCAATTTATCCCATCAAGCTTTATCTCCTATTCAGTTGATGGAAATAATGATGGCAAACGCAAACCCTATGATTGGGAAGACGTTTTTGCCAGTATAACTAACTATTTAATCAAAAACGGGTATCCTATATCTGAACCTGATGACAAAAAAATATACAAATCCATCTATGCTTATAATCATGCAGATAATTATGTCAAAGCTGTGTTAGCTCTAAGCAAAGAAATTAAAAAAAGTCTGGGTGAAAACTAAATTATCAACTATTAATAGAGTCTAATAAATTGTAATTTTAATTATTCAAATGATTAAAACAAGCACCAGATTTACCAAGATTGAAGTATCTCCTAATTATGTGCCTTCACGATCGGATCTGTCCAAACCAATTTTCTTTTTTTCCTATCATATAAAAATTACAAATATATCCAACGATACAATTCAGCTGCATTCGCGCTATTGGAATATCACGGATGGTAACGGCAATGTTGAAGAAATCCGTGGTCCAGGAGTTGTTGGAAGGCAACCGCACATTAAAAGTGGTGAGACCTTTGAATACACTAGCTATTGTCCCTTGCCAACAAATTTTGGAGTTATGCATGGCTATTTTGAAATGGTTAATGATAATGGAACAAAATTCAATGCTAAGATACACCCTTTTCGATTAACTACTCCCTTTTCAGTGAATTAGAACTAAATGAAAACCAATACTAAAATCATTGCTACGATTGGACCATCGTGTGACACACTAGAAACATTGCAAACTATGGTTCAAGAAGGCGTTGGAACTTTTCGTATTAATATGTCCCATGGGGATGCTAAATCAAAAAAGCGTCTCTTTGATTTAGTTAAGTCGATAAATATTGACCAAGGGGACCGTCCTGCAATCATTGCAGATTTATGTGGTCCTAAAATTCGAATAACGGATGTACCTGAAAACTTTCATCTAAATGAAGGCAATTCTGTGGTGCTATGTAATCAAAAAGGGATGGGTGAAATCTGTGTAACAGATAGTATTTCATTTTCGGATGTTTCGGTTGGATCAAAAATTTTAATCAATGATGGTAAAATACAAATGGAAGTCAAAGAGCTAGCTTCCGCTGAGTCGCTGAACTGTGAAGTGATAATTGGTGGGGAAATCCTGATTGGTAAAGGGGTTAATTTTCCTGGAATTACGCTTGGGGTTCCAGCCCTTACCAACCAAGATAAAGATGACTTAAAACTGGCACTAAGCGAAGGGGCTGATTGGATTGCGCTTTCTTTTGTTAGAAACGCCACAGATATTCAACCTGTGCATGCAATTATGAAGGACTACGATTCGTATCTTCCTGTAATGGCTAAAATAGAAAAGTGGGAAGCCTTGGAGGATTTGCAAAATATAACGGAGGCATTCGATGGAATTATGGTAGCCAGAGGTGATCTAGGTGTGGAAATTCCATCGGGACAAGTCCCTGTGGCCCAAAAAGAAATTATCGAACTTGCAGGTGCCAATGGGAAACCGGTTGTCATTGCAACGCAATTACTTGAATCGATGATAGAAAACCATACGCCGACTCGCGCTGAAGTGAGCGATATAGCAAATGCTATTTTTGATGGAGTGGATTGTTTAATGGTTACAGGAGAAACAGCTATGGGTAAGTATCCCGTAGAGGTTGTTAAAACTTTATATCAGATAATTAATGAAGCAGAGGGATCAAACAATGAACCTAAAAATCCCTTACCAGAAGTGATTACCAAAACCGCTGATGCAATTAGCCATGCAGTATGCCAAATTGCTGAAGATTTGGAAATCAAGGTCATTATGACAATGACCCATAGCGGTAGCACTGCTAGGATGATTTCTAGATACAGACCCAATTCGGCGATCTATGCCCTCACCCCATTTAATCATATAGTAAGACAATTGCAATTAGTGTGGGGAATACAATCAATTAAAGTTGATAATTATAACAACGTTGAAAATATTCCTGCGCTGTGTAATACAATATTAAATGATCTTAAGGCAATTGATATAAAAGATCAATTTGTAATTACCGGGGGGGTACCTATGGGAATAGCTGGAACCACTAATTATCTTTCCATTCAAGTGCATGAATAATCAAAGGAGAAAATATCTTATGAATATTTTTAAACTGTCCATTTTAATCGTAACTAGTTTTATAGTTAGTACATGTTCAAACGATCAAGCGTTAAGAACTAAAGCCAATGAACTTGCACATAAATTTATCATAACGGATGGCCATATCGACACCCCATGGAAACTTTCAAAGAACTATGAAGATATATCCCTTCGTACTAAGACTGGTGATTTTGATTATGTGCGTGCAAAAGAAGGCGGTTTAGATGTTCCGTTTATGGCAATCTACATTCCCTCTTCTTACCTTGATACCGGCGGGGCCAAGGAAAAAGCTGACTCCCTTATTGATATGGTAGAGCAAATCGCTGATAAAGATCCAGATAAGTTCGAAATTGCGTACAGTCTTGCTGACGCGAACAGGATCTTCAAAGAGGGAAAAGTCGCGCTCCCTATGGGTATGGAAAACGGCGCGGGCATTGAAGACGACATCAACAACCTAAAACATTTTTACGATAGAGGTATTAGGTACATAACCTTAACGCACTCAAAAGATAATCTGATTTGTGATTCTTCTTACGATGAAGAAGAAGACACATGGGGCGGCCTAAGTCCATATGGAAGAAAAGTGGTTAAAGAAATGAATCGCCTTGGTATAATGATCGATATATCTCATGTTACGGATGAAGTAATCAATCAAGTGATGGATATGACCGATGTTCCTGTAGTTGCCACCCACTCTTCATGCAGGCACTTTACTAAAGGCTGGGAAAGAAATATGGGAGATGATGAAATCAGAAGACTTAAAGACAATGGTGGCGTGATACAAATCAACTTTGGATCTCGATTTGTATCGCGTGAAACCGATGCGTATGCAAACAATAAGCAAGCTGCGGTTAAAGAGTATTGCTCTAAGCCAGGTTCTAATTGCGTGAACTGGAGCGCCCCTGATGAGTTTGAAGAGGAATACAGAAAAACCAACCCCTACCCTTTTGCAACAATCGATCACGTTGTTGATCACTTTGACCATGTTGTAAAACTAGCTGGAATCGATCACGTTGCAATAGGGTCCGATTATGATGGATTAGGAAATACCCTACCTACTGGACTTAAGGATGTATCAACCTATCCCAATCTAATTTATCATTTATTGAAGCGGGGTTATTCCGAAGAAGATATCGAAAAGATTTGTTACAAAAATATTTGGAGAGTTTGGGCCGCTGTAGAGGATTTCTCTCAAAAATAGCTCGAAATTAAAATTGAACTAATGTGTAATAAAAAATCTGATTAGGTTTTGTATATACTTTTTACCCAATCAGCATCCTCTTTTGTAATACTCCCGCCTAATTCAGAAGCCCTTAATACCTGCTCTTCATTTCGTTGCCCTAAAAGAACACAGCCAGTTGGCGCATCTTGGAGCAAAGGCGCTATTAGCCCATGCATAACGGGTTGCGAATGTTTCTGAAATTTACTCTCTAGCTTAGATTTATTTTCTAAAAGCTTATCAATAACGTCTTGGCTATTGAATGCTTCAACATTTCGGCGGTAATCCCCCTCTTTAAATTTAGGGGGACTTTTATACTTACCGGTTAATAGCCCATGTTTAATCGGTGAAAAAAAACATACACCTAGATTATTGGTATCAATATAATCTTTTAAACCCGAAGACTCGTAGCTATTGTCCATAACATTTCTGTAGGGCTGAACAACATCGGGGTTCACCTTATATATATAGCGCATGATCTTTTCATCAGACCAATCTGAAAGCCCGATGAACTTTGTTTTACCATCTTCTTGGAATTTTAAAAGAACTTCCATCGCGTCATCAAAATATTCACCGTTTTTACCAAAGTTACAGTGATGCAAATACATTAAGTCCACACACTCGGTTTTAAGATTATTTAAAGATCGTTCCATATTGGTAATCATGAGTGAAGGATTATACCAGTGCTTATGAGGCCCCATATCCCAGCCTACTTTTGTTGCTAAAAATATTTCGTGTCTTGAAATATCATTCCACACACTCCCAATGATCTTTTCTGATCTTCCATCTCCATATACATCTGCAGTGTCCCAATGATTTATGCCTAAGATATGGGCTTTGAGTAATGCTTTTTTGCTATCGGCATCATCTTGATCTGCCCAACCTACTGCCTGATCACCTGATATAGCAGCTCCTCCATAAGCCCAAGTGCCTAAGCTAATTTTGGAAACAGAACTTTGGGTTTTGCCTAGTGTAATATATTCCATACGTTAAACTTCAATTTTTTATCATATAAATAGTATTTCAAAAACTATAATGTCAAAAGAATTTAAAATTATTGATATTGGTCACCAAGGTTATTCAATCGATCAAGCCATTACGGAGCTTGAGATAGCAGTCAGTGATAGTATTTATTCCAAAAAAGCTAGAGTATTAAAAGTCATTCATGGGCATGGAACTGGAGCATTAAAAAAAGGGGTTCGAGATTGGTGTGATGACCAAGAAGGAAGATTTAAGGGTGTTGTTTATGGTGAAGAATATTCCTTATTCAATCCCGCAGCAGCTAATATGAGAGCTGATTGCGGATCACCCAGCGACCATGATCTTGATAGAAAAAATGGGGCCGTTACTTATATTTGGCTATGGTAAGGAGAAGGTTTAGCAGATGAAAAAAATACATATTGTAACACTTATTCTTTATATTGCTTGTGCACCAGTTAAAAATATTAATACCTATTCTAAGGATGAATTAATATTTAAAAGTGATTCATTAATGTTAGCTTACCCCAATGATTCGGATCTGATTCAATCTATAATTTCAGCAAAAATAGACTTTGCTAGAGCAAATGAAGATATTTCAGTATATAAAGATATTTTAATTTTAGATCCAAAAAATCCTATCGCTCAATATCATACCTTAATGGATGCGGGATTTAATTATCATAAAAAAGATTATAAAAATGGTCAATGGGATGCTATTGAATCTTTTTCAAAAGCGGCTACATATATTGATACTGTTGGTGAGCCGTATTACTGGATAGGTCAAGCATATGAAAAAAAGGACGAGATGGATTTTGAGCTACCATTAGAGTACTATGATAAATCATTAAAATTATATTTGAATCAGGCTATGAGAGAAAGAGTAATTCTATCAAAACAAAAGCTGATCAAAAGAAAAAAGACTTATGAGGATTTTTGGAAGTAAAAAAAATTCTTATATATTATCTTTTTTATCTTGTTTAAAGCATTAGTGATTTTATAACTTTGCGAACTCATTGAACAAAATCAATGAGCGCCACACAATCCGAGGTAAAGATAAATGGCAAATACAATGAAAGTGAAAAACACAGTAATTGGGTTACTTGTTGCTGTTTTCGCAACAACCCTTTTTGCGCAAAAACCCCGTGATATCTCAGGGACAATAATTGGCCTAGATGGAGAGAAGGTTGCAAAAACAATCGTAATTCTAATGGCTGATGATGGTACAGAGGTCAAGCGAGAAGAAACTTCAAGAAGGGGGGCTTTTAAATTTAAAAAGGTTGCTCCTGGTAATTACACGGTTGAAATAGATGCTGGTGAATCTGGTCGTCTTTCTTCCCAAGCTGAGGTTTCAGACAGCAATGTTAAACTGGGCGATATGCAATTAGAAAGTGGTCCCGATCAATCATCTCAAAATGGATCTTCAGGTAACGCTGAAACAGCATACGACCCAACAATGGGTCAAACACCTGATAGTGGTCAGGCCGACTCATCAAGCGAAGAACCGGGTGTATCTGACACCACTGTTAGTGATATAAAAGCGGAAGAATTTATTCCAGACCCAGGGAAAGATTATATTTTAAACGAGCTAAGTTTTGAAATAAAGAAAATGACTGCTGAATTAAAATATCTCAACGAGGAACTAGAAAACCTAAAAGCATTAAGTAAAATGTGGGTCAATCCCCTTGCAATTTATTCTAAAGAAATAATTATGAAAAATGGCTCTACAGTATTTGGTAAAATTGTCTATCAGGATGAGTCTTCACTTAAAGTTGAAACTTTAGTTGGGTATTTAATTATTAATAGAAAAGATATTGTACGTATCGTTGATAACGTTGTTACAGAAGAGCAAGCAGAATATGTTCCTGAACAAGTAAGAGATAGCTATACCCCTCCCCCAATGCCAAAGCTTGCTGAGCCAAAATATACGTCACCAGATAGAGACCAAACAGGTAAATATTCAGCCAATTGTGTCTTAATGGGTAATATTAGCGAAAAGAAAGATGCACAAGGCAATATTGTCTTTAATGGTGAAATAAAAAATATTGGCGGTAGAAGATCTGATTTTGTTAAGGTTGATTTTGTATTTAGAAAAAACTGGAGCGGAGAAACCAAAACCTTAACTACTTTTATTAGGGGCGGATACCATACCTTCGATTCTGGGATCACAACTGATGCAACGTTGCTACCAGGAGCTACTGGTGCTTTTGAACTATATGTTCCTCATGACTTTGGCTCCTTTATTGGTTATTCCTATGTCATAGACTGGGAAGAATACGAGTGATACATTAGATGAGAGATTCTTTTCGATTATTTAAAGTTGCTTTTGCTGGAATATTATTTTTTTCAACCACAATGCAACTGAGCGCTCAACAAACACCTTTATCAGAGATTTTCTTTTTAGATTTAGGTATTGTGATAGAGCCATCAGATGGATCGGAAAATTATTCAAGATTAATTGATAAGCCATCAGAAGAGGTAACATTTAAGGTTAAGAAAGTTGAAAGTGGTTCCGTTTATATGGCTTCCAGTGAAGAGCTATTATCCACACTCAATCGCTTGAATAATAGAATTGAACAATTAGAAAATTCCTTTAAAGATGAAATAGCCTCAATCAGGGAAAAGAATGAAAATTTGGAAGAAATGCTTGCTGATGTATCCAATAAATTTTCTAATCATGATTTTGTAGCGACTACTTCAAAGGGTGAAACAAATATAGCTGATGATTCAAATGAAAAAGAAAATAATCAAATCAATATTTCCGTTTTAAATATTACATCAAATAATCAACCGGCTTTTGATCAATCTTTATATATGTCAGGTGTGTTTGCATACCAAAGAGAGGATTATCAATCTGCCATTGATAAATTTAGCAAGCTAGATTTTGATGATGCACCAAATGAGACATTTGAAAATATTCTTTATTGGATGGCTGATGCATATCAGCATACCGGCGAGTTTAATCAAGCTTTCGTTTTATTAAATAAAATTACTGTTATTGGCAATACTAGGATTGATGATGCGCTAGTTCGTATGGGTTTATTACATAAAAAAATGGGTCAGCAAGATCTTGCTATGGCTGCATTTGAAGATGTAGTGGCTCATCATCCAGATAGTGAATATGTCAGACTTGCACAAATGGAACTAAATAAAACTGTAATGAAATAATGAAAAAAATCTATATAGTATTATCTTTTTTATTCTTACAAACCTTATCATTGGCGGGTACTAGAGTTGTATACCTTAGACCTGGACCAATGATGAAAATTCCTTACACCTCGATTGCTCCCTCCCCCTATTTTTTTACAGCGGGTACTGGTACTGAAATTCATAACCTTGCCCCGTTTAATACTGCAAGTGGCGCATATTACAGCATGGATTTTTTAAATGGATGGAGCTGGGGAGTTTCAACAGCTACAGGTGGAGACACCACACGATTAGCTAACTTAGAAGTATCTACATATAAAGCTCCGGTAGAATTTGGTTTTCACTTTCAAAAGCGTGTCCTTGTTAGAGATAATATATCATTCTCATTGGGTTTGCAGGATATAATATTTGAGAACAAAAATGCGGGTCTAAATCTTGATCCAGCGCAACTATCATTTTTTGGCATAGTAAGCAGCGAATCTCAAATGAGCAATTATAATATTAATACTTTTATTGGTTTTGGAACTGGGGGGTTTGGCGCTATTGATACTGTTGAGGTTCCAGATACGCTAGCAACAACATCAGAGCCTGCAAGTACAAATGCAGGTGTATTTATTGGAGCTATATTTAATACTCCCTTTCTGGATAAATGGGGGGGTATAGATATTGTGGGTGAATTCGACGGGAATGGCATCAATGTGGG
>CERS01180915.1_pt1 | contig 14240 bp, 9 predicted proteins | sample 356251 | NCBI WGS metagenome assembly CERS01 (sample SAMEA2621020, study PRJEB7988) | marine metagenome | isolation source: saline water (ENVO:00002010), including
TCCTCTTTTTTTAGTGAACGAAGATATGACCTTGGAAAAGTAGGTAGATACAAATTAAATCAAAAACTTGCTTTTGATGACGATGAAGAATCACGAACTTTAAACCGAACAGATATTATTGAAATAATCAAAACAGTAATTGAAATTAATCATGGAATTAAAAAAGCTGATGATATTGATCATTTAAGTAATAGAAGAGTTCGTTCAGTTGGTGAGCTTTTAAGAAATCAAATCAGAGTTGGACTTCTAAGACTAGAAAGAGTAATTAAGGAAAGGATGACAATTACTGATGTAGAAGAAGCAACACCTTCTTCCTTAATTAATATCAGACCTGTAGTTGCTTCAATTAAGGAATTTTTTGGAAGTTCACAACTATCACAATTTATGGATCAAGTGAATCCATTAGCAGAAATAGCGCATAAAAGACGACTTTCTGCCCTAGGTCCTGGAGGATTATCTAGAGACAGAGCTGGCTTTGATGTTAGAGATGTTCATCATAGCCATTATGGAAGAATTTGTCCAATTGAAACACCAGAAGGTCCAAATATTGGTTTAATTGGTAATTTAGCAACATATGGTATTGTTAATGGATTTGGATTTATTGAAACTCCTTATCGACCAGTCAAATCGACAATCAAAACAAATAGTAAAGAGCTAATTGGTAGAATAATCAAAGAAGATATAAAAACAAAAAATGTAACCGTAGCAAAGAAGGGTCAAACAATTGACGCTGATTTAGCAAAAAAAATAAAAAATGATACAAACGAATCTGAGATTACAGTCAACGCCTATGCATCTTTAGATTTTGAATTGATGGATGCTCATCAAGAAGAAAACTATACTATTGCTCCGGCAAATACTGAGTTGGATCAATATGGCAATATTGTTGAAGATAAAATTGAAGTTAGACATGGTCCCGATTTGGCCCTAATCGAACCAGATGAAATTAATTATATTGATGTATCACCAAAGCAAATTGTTTCTGTAGCTGCTGCTTTAATTCCATTTTTAGAACATGATGATGCTAACCGAGCACTAATGGGAGCTAACATGCAAAGACAAGCAGTGCCACTGATAAAAGCTGAACCACCTTTAGTAGGTACTGGAATGGAAACTCAAGCCGCAAGAGACTCAGGGCAAGTTATTGTGGCAAAAGAATCAGGAAAAGTAATATACTCAAGTTCAAATCTTATAACTGTTAAATATAAATCAGGAGAAGAAGAGCAATTTGTCTTAATGAAATTTGTTCGCACTAACCAAGGCACATGTATCAATCAAAGACCTGTAGTTATAGCAGGAGATGATTTTTCAAAAGGTGACCTTTTAGCTGATTCTAGCTCAACTAGAGACGGTGAATTAGCCCTAGGCCAATCAGCACTAGTTGCATATATGTCATGGGAAGGTTACAACTATGAAGATGCAATTATACTATCAGAAAATATCATTCGTGAAGACAAATTCTCTTCAATACATATAGAAAAATATGAAATCGAAGCTAGAGACACTAAGCTTGGGCCTGAAGAAATTACCAGAGATATCCCTAATATAGGTGACGATGCTTTAGCTAATCTAGATGAAACTGGAATTATAAGAATAGGTGCTGAAGTAAAAGAAAACGATATACTGGTTGGAAAAATAACACCTAAGGGAGAAACAGAATTAACTCCAGAGGAAAAACTTTTAAGAGCGATTTTTGGTGAAAAGGCAAGAGAAGTAAAAGATACTTCACTAAGAGTGCCACATGGTGAAAAAGGAACTGTAACCGATGTTAAAATTTTTACAAGAGATGATGTAGATGATTTACCAAGTGATGTTAATCAAATGGTTAAAGTATCAGTCGCACATAAAAGAAAAATCACTGCTGGAGATAAAATGGCAGGCAGGCACGGCAATAAAGGAGTTGTATCAAAAATTGTACCTTTAGAAGATATGCCTTATCAAGATGATGGTTCGCCAGTTGAAATTATTCTTAATCCAATAGGAGTGCCGTCAAGAATGAATATAGGACAAATATACGAAACGCATCTTGGTTTAGCAGCAAAAACACTTGGTTATAGAGCAATAACTCCAGTATTTGATGGTGCTAAAGACTTAGATATTCAAGACCAATTAGGTCTAACCTGGCTTGTTATACAGAGCGAAGCTTTGTTAGAAGAACAAGCTTCTAATGATGATATAGGCAACAATATCGATGTACCAAAATTAGAAGGTTACCTTAGCGAACTTGGTTACGACAGTTCAAGTATTCTTCAAAAAACTCATCAAGGCTATTTTAAACGAACTGCTCAAGAGATCTGGTTAGAACAACGAGGTAAAAAAAATGTTCGTAATTTGAATGATGAAGAATTAAATAAAAAAACTATTGAGGCATCTAAAGAATTAAATGAAGCTGCGCCAGTGATGGGGAAGGTAAGACTTTTCGACGGTAAATCGGGTGAACCATTTGATCAACCTGTAACTGTTGGTTATACCTATATGATGAAATTAATTCACTTAGTAGACGACAAAATACATGCTAGATCAACTGGTCCATATTCATTAATCACTCAACAACCACTAGGTGGTAAAGCTCAATTTGGTGGTCAAAGGTTTGGTGAAATGGAAGTATGGGCATTGGAAGCATATGGTGCAGCAAATGTACTACAAGAAATGTTAACAATTAAATCTGATGATATTGTTGGTAGGGTCAAGACTTATGAAGCTATTGTTAAAGGAAATAGTTTATTTGAACCTGGTGTGCCAGAATCTTTTAAAGTTTTAGTGAAAGAGCTGCAATCATTAGGAATGTCTGTAGAGGTGCTGAATGCAGAACAAGAAAAACATGAATTTGATGAAGGTTACATAGAATCAATTCCAAAACTTGGAATTAATCTTTCAGGAAGAGAAATGGGAGACAACAAATAATGGATGAACAAGGAAGATTTTCTGCAATAAGATTAGCGTTAGCATCAACCGAACAAGTTAAATCTTGGTCGCATGGTGAAGTTGTTCGCCCAGAAACAATCAATTATAGGACTTTAAGGCCAGAAAAAGATGGTTTGTTTTGTGAAAAAATATTTGGCCCCGTCAAAGATTTTGATTGTGGTTGTGGAAAATACAAAGGTGTCAGATATAAAGGAATAAAATGTGACAAATGTGGCGTAGAAGTTACAAGGAGTAAGGTTAGAAGAGAGCGCATGGGACATTTGGAACTAGCTGCCCCAGTAGCGCATATATGGTTTTCCAAAGGTGTGCCGAGCAGGCTAAGTTTAATCCTAGATATACCTCCTAAGAGTTTAGATAAAATACTTTATTTTTCTCACTATGTAATAACAGAAATAAATGATGAAGCCAAAGAACAAGCAATTAAATTATTAAATCAAGATATTGAAAAAGAATTGCGAGTTCTTTCCGCGGATGATATGCAGTTAATGGATATTCGTGAACAAGCATTAGCAGATGAAGTAAATAAAGAAAAAGAACTCTTGAATAATGCAGTGAATGAACTGGAAAAAGACAAATCTGAACAAATTAATAATCTAATTGCCTTAGCACAAGAAGAAGAAAAAAAATTACAAGAAAATTCTAATGGTAAATTACCCAAGCAATTAAAAATAGGTAAAACAGTAATTGCAAAAAGAGGTGAATTAATCAATCCAAAATTAATTGAAAAATTAAAAAAGGAAACAGAAAAAAATATTGAATTAGTAGAAAAAGCTGTTGATAAAAATATTGCAAAAATAGAAAAAGCATCTGAAAAAGCTCAGGCAAAATTAACAAATGCAGCAAATAAAGAACTATTACCTGTTAAAAAAAGAGTTGACGCTTCTAGAGCAAATCTTTCAGAAGAATTTTCAAGATACCAAAAATGGCTCGAAGATCTTGCAGATCCTGTCAAAGCTGACAAGTTAACAATTCTAAGTGAAGCAGAATTTAGAGATTATGAAGAAAAATTTGGATTAGTCTTCAAAGCTGGTATGGGTGCTGAAGCAATTAAATCTATCTTAGAAAGAATACATTTAGATGAACTAAGCTTAAAACTTGCTAGTGAAATTAGTCATGATTCATTTCATAAACAACAAAAATCCGCAAAACGCTTGAGATTAATTGAATCAATGCGTAAATCAAATAATAAGCCAGAATGGATGATCATGGAAGTACTGCCTATATTACCCCCTGATCTGAGACCGATGGTTCAATTAGATGGTGGTAGATTTGCAACATCAGACTTGAATGATCTTTATAGAAGAGTAATTAATCGTAACAATAGACTAAAAAGATTAATTGGTTTAGGTGCACCTGAAATTATTGTAAGAAACGAAAAAAGAATGCTACAGGAATCTGTTGATTCACTTATAGATAATGGTAGAAGAGGGAAGCCTATTTCTGGTACAGGTAGTCATAAACTTAAATCATTATCAGACCTTATTAAAGGCAAGCAAGGAAGATTTAGACAAAATTTACTTGGTAAAAGAGTAGACTACTCTGGTCGTTCAGTCATTATAGTCGGTCCAAATTTAAGGTTAGAGCAATGTGGTATTCCTAAAAAAATGGCTCTGGAATTATTTAAACCTTTTGTAATGCATAACTTATTTAAATTAGGTTATGCCCAAAATATTAAAAGTGCAAAAAGAATAGTTGAGCGTGGAGACAAAGAAGTCTGGGATGTCCTTGAAGAAGTAATTAAGGCTCGCCCTGTTTTACTTAATCGAGCACCAACATTGCATAGGCTTGGTATTCAAGCGTTTGAACCTATCTTAGTTGAAGGAAATGCTATTCAGCTTCATCCATTAGTATGTTTTGCCTATAACGCTGACTTCGATGGCGATCAAATGGCTGTGCATGTACCACTTTCTTATCCTGCTGTAGCCGAAGCAAGACAAATAATGCTATCATCAAAAAATTTACTTGCACCATCTGATGGAGGGCCAGTAGTAGCGCCTACGCTTGATATGGTACTTGGTTGTTACTATATGACTTTCTTAGAAAAAGAAATTGACCCTCAAGCTAATACTGATAAATTGCAAAGTTTTGGGAAATTAGAAGATGTTATTACATTTTATGAACTAGATCACTTAAAACTTCATGATTTAGTAAGACTACGAGTTGATGGAGGATTTATAACTACAACAGTCGGTCGAGTAATCTTTAATGACATTCTCCCTGAAGGAATTTCATTCAAAAATCAAGCAATGGACAAATCAGCTCTAAGAGATTTAGTATACGAAGTTTATAAAAAATTTGGTAACGAAATAACAGCTAAGCTAGTTGATGATATTAAAGATCTGGGATTTAAATATGCTACTAAATCAGGTACTACAATTTCAAGTTCTGATATTAATGTTCCACTAGAAAAAATTAATCTCATGAACGAAGCAGATAAAAAAGTAGAAGAAATGGAAGAACAATTCCAGTTAGGTTTAGTCACTGATGATGAAAAATATGCATCAGCAATTGAAATTTGGTCAAAAGTTTCAGATGATATGGGTTCAATTTTAAATAAATCATTAGAACCTAAAGGCCCATTGGCAATGATGTCTAACTCTGGAGCAAAAGGTAATATAGCCCAAATTCGACAAATGGCTGGTCTACGTGGATTAATGTCGGATCCAACAGGAAAAATCATTGACCTTCCAATTAGATCGTCTTTTAAAGAAGGACTTTCTGTATTAGAATATTTTATTTCTACTCATGGTGCCAGAAAAGGACTCGCTGATACAGCACTTAGAACAGCGGATTCAGGATATTTGACCAGAAGAATGATTGATGTCGCTCAAGATATCATTATTACAAATGAGGATTGTTTCAATTCAGAAGGAACAATACCTGGAATATCCAAATTTGACACCTCAGATAATGAAAATGGTCTTGGTGCACCACTTTCTGAGAGAATCATTGGAAGATTTTCTGCTGCAAAAGTATTTAATAAAGAAACTAATGATTTAATACTTGATGAAAATATTGAAATTACCAATGAAGTTATTGCTATTTTAAACAAAGCAAATATTAAGAATATCAAAGTGCGTTCTCCTCTCACATGTAGAACTCAAAAAGGGCTTTGCCAAAAATGTTATGGCATCTCATTAGCTACAGGTAAGTTAGTAGAATTAGGAGTAGCAATTGGAATTATTGCTGCACAATCAATTGGTGAACCTGGTACTCAATTAACAATGCGTACGTTCCATACAGGAGGTGTAGCAGGAGGATTTGATATCACTTCAGGACTTCCACGTGTTGAAGAAATTTTTGAAGCAAGAAAACCTAAAGGCCAAGCTGTTCTTGCAGGTATTGATGGAAAAATAAGTCTCAATCAAGATGACGGACTCAGGTCAATAAAAATTATTAATAACGACGAATTTTCTTATGAATATGAATTATCATCAAGTTTTAATTTATTGATTAGCAATAATGAAGAAATAGTTGCTGGACAGGTCATCGCAGAAATTAATACTGAAGAAGTTAGTAGTAATGAAACTGCCTTATTAACTACAGATGGAAAAAATGTAGAAGCAAAATATCCTGGTAAAGCTAAAATAGTCAATGAGTCTAATGGTAATAAAACAATCGTCATTGCAACAAATAAGACAATTGAAGATGAATATAAAATTCCTGCTAATGCAAGAATACTGGTAGAATCAAAAGCATTTGTACAAGCAGGCTCACAATTAACTGAAGGTGCAATAGATCCTCAAGAAATACTTAGTATTAGAGGACCTGAAGCAGTTCAAGTATATTTAGTTGATGAAGTGCAAAGTGTTTACAAATCTCAAGGAGTTAATATTAATGATATACACATTGAGGTAATTGTAAGACAAATGATGCGAAAAGTAAAAGTTCAAGATCCTGGAGATAGTAACTTATTACCTAATGAGCTAGCTGATAAATGGAATTTCGAAAAAATGAATACTGATATAGCAGTTGCAGGAGGAAAACCAGCTACAGCTATTCCAGTATTAATGGGCGTAACAAAAGCATCTCTTTCCACAGAATCATTCTTAGCGGCTGCTTCATTCCAAGAAACAACTAGAGTATTAACTGAAGCTGCAATATCAGGAGCAGTAGATCCTTTATATGGGCTAAAAGAAAACGTAATTATTGGTAAATTAATTCCTGCAAAAGCAGAAATAACAGTTGAAATTCCTGAACAAATTCCTGAAATGCAATTACCAGAATCAATAATGCTCCCTTTCATGTTTGAGTTCGAAAAAGAAAATCTTGAAAAAATTGATTACTCTGACGAAAAAGATATAGAGGAAAAAGTTGCCTCAATTCCAGAAAGATTTGTTGCATCACCTGAAGAATAAATCAGGAGAAAGACTAAGATCTACTGTGAATAATATAGTAGCAATCATTCTCGGCGCAGGGCAATCAAATAGAATGCATGGCATAGATAAAATTTTGCACGAAATCAACAAACAGCCAATTATTTTATTTTCTCTAAAACAATTTTTATCTTTTCAAGAAATTAATAAAATTATTGTAGTAAGTAATATCAATAATAATGATGAAATAAAAAAAATTATAGAGAAAAATATTGAATCGAATAAAATAAAAAAAATCAAATTAATAAATGGAGGAAATCGAAGGCAAGATTCTGTTAAAAAGGCAATAGAAAGTGCTCCAGATGCAACTAAATATGTTATTCATGATGCTGCAAGACCATTCGTTTCAAAAAAGCTAATTTTAAATGTAATCAATAATTTAAATAACTATGATGCAGTCATTCCAACTATACCAATATCAGATGCTTTAAAAAAAATACACAACAATAAAATTATCAAAAATGTCAACAGAGAAGAATATGCTTTAGCTCAAACACCTCAAGGTTTTAGCAGTGCAATTATTAAAAAAGCATATCAAAAAGTCAATGAAGTTGATTTTGCTGATTGTGCAGCTATGATTTTAGAAAATGGCACAAATATACATACAATTAGTGGCGAAATATCTAATAAAAAAATAACCTCTAGAGAAGACTTAGATTATGAGTAGTGTCAATTAGGAGTGCAAAATGTCCGTAGGTATTGGCTACGATATCCATAAATTAAGTAATGACGGAATAATGATCCTCGGCGGAATAGAAATAAAAAATTTGCCGGCTTTCGAAGCAGAAAGTGATGGAGATGTGATTATTCATGCAACAATTGATGCCTTGTTAAGTGCATCAAATAAAATTTTAAATACACACAAAGATATCAGCGATTATTTTGATAAAAAAAATTCGTTTCAAAAACAAAATAGCCAAGAAATTCTTGTCTCAATCCTAGAAGAAATCAATGGTATACAAAAAATTGATATAAATAATATAGATATTATAGTAATAGCCAAAGAACCTAATATTAAGAAAAATAAACATGAAATAATTAAAAATTTAATAAATATTTTTAAAATCATGCATTCCCAGATTACAATAAAAGGAAAAACAAATAACAATATAGGTGAAATTGGTAAAGGTAACGCTGTTGCATGCATGACAATTATACAATTAAACGATTAAACTCTATATTGAGTATGGAGATTGAGCCATGTTAACTTCTGTATTAATCTGGATTGTAATAATTTGGATTATTTTTGTTATCCTAAGGTCATATATATTAATTATATCTATATCCTCATTATTTTTTTTAAGTGAAACAAAATCTATAATTCAAGCTGCAAAAGATCATGACCCAGCTGCTAAAAATTCGTTTGAAATATTTCTCACCTATCAAGGAGTTCATGCAATTATCCTCCACAGGGCAGCTAATGTTGTAGGAAGAAGATTGAATCTTATTTCTAGAATGATTGCAAGTTATAATCGATGGATCACTGGTATAGAAATTCATCCTGCTGCAAAAATTGGAAAAAAACTCTTCATTGATCATGGTATGGGAATAGTAATTGGAGAAACTGCAATTATTGGAGACAATTGTCATTTATACCAAGGGGTAACTCTTGGAGGCACGTCGACAAAAAAAGATAAACGTCATCCAACCTTAAAAAATAATGTTACAGTTGGTGCCGGTGCGAAGCTAATTGGTAATATTACTGTCGGTGAAAATGCAAAAATTGGAGCAGGCGCAGTTGTGATTTCTAATGTGCCTGACAATGCAACAGTTGTTGGGGTTCCAGCTCATGTCGTTGCTTTTTTTGAAGACAGCAATGAGACAATTGAAAAATTACCTGATCCTGGATGGGACAGAATTAATGAACTTGAAAAAAAGATAAATGCGATTCAAAATAAATTAGACAAAAAATGAAAATATTTAGCTCTCTTACAAATCAACCAGAAACAATTACAGATAAAAATATTTCAATCTATGTATGCGGAGTAACCCCTTATACAGAGTGTCATCTTGGTCATGCAATGTCCGCAATGATTTATGATTCATTAATTAGATTTTTAAGATGGAGAGGCAATAAGGTTACTTACGTATCAAATTATACAGATATTGATGATAAAATTATTGATGCTGCTAAAGCAGCAAATGTAGATCCGATTCAACTCGCAAAAAATAATATTGAAGAATGGGAAAAACAACAAGAAGTGCTTGGGTTAGAGAAACCGAATATTAGACCAAAAGTAACTGAAGAAATTGAAACAATTATAATTGCAATCGAGAAAATTATTGAAAATGGCTATGGATATGTCACTGAGGATGGTGGTGTTTATTATAGCGTTAGAAAAAACAAAAAATATGGTGAGCTCTCTCATAGAAAAATAGATGAACTTCAAGAAGAAGAACTAGAAAATGATAATTTAAAAAGTCAAAAAACAGAAAGCTTAGATTTTGCATTATGGAAGCCAAAAAAAACAGGTGAACCTGGATGGTCTTCGCCATGGAGTGAGGGAAGGCCAGGCTGGCACATTGAATGCTCAGCAATGTCTGAAAAATATCTAGGAAAAAATTTTTCCATCCATGGAGGTGGAACAGATTTAATTTTTCCACATCACGAAAATGAAATTGCTCAAGCTTTTGCATCTGGAAATAAAGAATTTACAAAAATTTGGATGCACAATGGCATGCTTCTTGTTGAAGGGAAAAAAATGTCTAAATCATTGGGAAATTATATTTCAGTACAAGATGCATTAAATAAATGGGACCCGAATGCATTAAGGTTTTTTGTTCTATCGGCTGGTTATCGACAACCAACAAACTTCTCTGATGAAGCGATTAATAACGCAACAAATGCTACGAATAAATTACGACAAATAATTTCTGAAAATCAAAATATACTTGTAGATATAGAAAAAAAAGACTCTAAAAACTACCGGAGTCAATTCACTGTAGATTTTATATCCGTAATTGAAGATGACTTTAATACACCTAAAGCACTAGCGATCATTTTCGAAATTATTAAAAAAATCAATACTGTTAGTGATAGTATTGAAAAAGCAAATTTAATATATGAATTATTTGATATTTTGTTATGTTTAGGATTCGATCTATTAAATAATGAAGATGCTAAAGAACTTACATCAAAACAAAAAAAAGAATTGCAGATGACTGCCGATGAATTTGGTGTAACTAATTTATCTGATGCAAATGCAATCTTAAATCGTTTAGTTCAAATAAGAAATGAAGAAAGAAAGCAAAAAAACTTTGACGTTTCTGATAGGATAAGAGATAGCTTAGAAAAAATTGGAATCATATTAAAGGATGATTTAGAAAAAACAACATGGAGTATAGAGAGAAAAATTTAATTTTATACAAAAAATAGTAGACTGATACAATTAGTACCAATATACTCAGACTGATTTTTTTAAGTTTTGATTATGCCGAAGTGGCGCAATGGTAGCGCAATCGATTTGTAATCGATAGGTTAGGAGTTCGAATCTCCTCTTCGGCTCCACAAATTATTTTTATAGCAGGGGTGGGAGAGTGGTTAAATCCAGCGGTCTGTAAAATCGCCGACTTCGGTCTACGCAGGTTCGAATCCTGCCCCCTGCACCATAAACTAATTTAAGTTATAATGATGACAGCATATAATTAAATTAAGACAAAAAACTGCCCTCATAGCTCAGGTGGTAGAGCGCATTCTTGGTAAGAATGAGGTCAGCAGTTCAACTCTGCTTGAGGGCTCCAGAAAAAAGATAAATTCATGCTTGCTTTTAACATGGAAAAAGTTATCCTATTATCTCTGAACAAAAAATTATTAGGAGGATAGATTATGTCTAAAGAAAAATTTGATAGATCTAAACCACATGCTAATGTAGGAACTATTGGTCACGTAGACCATGGTAAAACTACTCTAACAGCAGCAATTACTAAAGCGTTATCTCTTAAGGGGATGGCTGACTTTAGTGCTTTTGAAGCAATTGATAATGCTCCAGAAGAAAAAGAAAGAGGAATCACTATTGCTATTTCTCATGTTGAATACGAAACAGAAGCTAGACATTATGCTCATGTTGACTGTCCTGGGCACGCTGACTACATTAAAAATATGATTACTGGTGCAGCACAAATGGACGGCGCTATTCTCGTAGTAGCAGCTCCAGATGGACCAATGCCACAAACAAGAGAACATTTGCTTTTAGCTAGACAAGTTGAAGTACCTAACATAGTCGTATTTTTAAACAAATGTGACATGATGGAAGATGAAGAACTTCTTGAGCTTGTTGAAATGGAATTAAGAGAATTACTTTCAGAATATGATTTTGATGGTGACAATGTCACTATTGTTAGAGGCTCTGCTCTTAAAGCATTAGAGGCACCAGACGACGAAAATGATGCTGCTTATGCTCCTATCTATGAATTAATGGCTGCAGTAGACAAAGACATACCACAACCTGCTCGACCTGTGGATCAACCATTCCTAATGCCAATTGAAGATGTGTTCAGCATCGAAGGAAGAGGAACAGTTGTTACTGGAAGAATTGAAAGAGGTATAGTAAAGACTGGTGAAACAATTGAAATTGTTGGTATTAAAGATACTGAACAAACTACTGTAACTGGAGTCGAAATGTTTAGAAAACTGCTAGATTCTGGTGAAGCTGGTGATAATGTTGGGTGTTTACTTAGAGGTAAAGACAGAGATGATGTACAAAGAGGACAAGTTCTAGCAGTACCTGGATCAATCACACCTCATACTAAATTTAAAGGTGAAGTATATGTTCTTTCAAAAGAAGAAGGCGGTAGGCACACACCATTTATGAATGGTTACAGGCCTCAGTTTTATGTACGAACCACCGATGTTACTGGAGTCATCAATTTGCCTTCTGGAACTGAAATGATGTTACCTGGTGATAGCCAAACTGTTGAAGTTGAATTAATTACTCCAATTGCAATTGAGCAAGGTCTTAAATTTGCAATTAGAGAAGGTGGCAGGACTGTAGGCGCTGGTGTTGTTACTGAGATTGTAGAATAATCTCAGTAACTTAGCCAAAAAGAATAAAAGGGGTTAAATGTGGCAAAAGACGATCGTCAACATATAACTTTAGCTTGTGAACACTGTGAAGATCGCTCTTATCACACTCAAAAAAATCGTAGAAACACTACTGATAGACTTGAGTTGAAGAAATACTGTCCAATCTGTCAATCGCATCAATTATATCGTGAAACTAAATAGCAAGAACCAAATGTTTAACAAACATACAACGAAATGATAAGGAATGAACAGTGAGTAGAGCACTTAGAAGGGCACAAGAAAGAGCAGAAAAGAAACAAAAAAAGGCTGCAAAAGAACAAAATAATAATATGCCAGCAACGTCTAGTGTAATGCCAAGTAAAAGCCAAGGAACTGAACCAAAAAGAAAAGGATCGATATTAAAGCCAAGGTGGGTTATTGATACATGGACAGAATTAACAAAGGTTACCTGGCCACCACGAAAAGATATTGGACATTTAACGTACGTTGTGATTTTAGTTTCTTTAGTTTTTGGAGTAATACTAGGATTAGCAGACTTGATTTTCAACTGGTTTGTTGAAAGAATAATTTTAGGATAAAAACTATGAATGAAGAAAATATTTTACAAAATGAGATTGAAACAGTAGATCCAAGCAATGATGCTGAAGATGCACCAGTAGTCAATGATGACACAAATTGGTATATAGTACAAACTTACTCTGGGCACGAAAAAAAAGTTAAAGCAAATCTTGAACAAAGAATAAAATCTATGGATATGTCGAGTAAGATTTTTCAAGTTATAATTCCTACACAAAATGAGATTGAAATTCGCGAAGGTCAGAAAAAAACAATTACAAAAAATTTATTTCCAGGGTATGTGTTAGTAAATATGGAATTAGACGACAGCTCCTGGTATGTTGTTAGAAATACTCCTGCTGTCACTGGTTTTGCAGGAGAAAATTTAGAAGAAAAAGCGCAACCTACTCCATTAGACCCAAATGAAATTGATAAAATATTGAGTCAAATGGAGCATAAGCCAACTCAAATAAAAGTTGGTTTTGAAGTTGGTGATGCTGTAAGGGTTACCAGTGGTCCATTCAGTGAATTTATAGGGAATGTTGAAGCAATTAATACAGATAAAGGGCTCGTAAAGGTAATGCTTTCTATGTTTGGTAGAGATACACCAGTAGAATTAGATTTTCTACAGGTTGAAAAACAATAATATAAAATGGAGTAAATTATTATGGCAGAAATTTTAACTAAATTAAGTTTGCATATCCAAGCAGGAACTGCAAACCCGGCACCGCCTATTGGTACAGCATTAGGACCACATGGAATAAATATTGTAGATTTCTGCAAAGAGTACAATGAAAAAACTTCCGATCAAAAAGGACAAATTATCCCAGCTGAAATTACAATTTATGAAGATAGAACATTTTCTTTTATTCTAAAAACACCACCTGTTTCTGATTTAATAAAAAAAGCTGCTAATTTAAAAAAAGGATCACCTGATCCAAAGCGTGAAATAGTAGGCTCAATTAATAACAACCAAGTCAAGGAAATTGCTGAAATAAAGTTACCAGACTTAAATGCATACACAGTAGAACAAGCCATGGAAATAGTTAAAGGAACTGCAAGATCAATGGGAATAGAGGTTAAATAAATGAAAAAAACTAGTAAACGCTTTAATGCTGTTTTAGAAAAAGTGGATGCTGAAAAAGAATATGAACCTAGTGAAGCATTAAATATTGTAAAAGATTGTGCAAATACAAAATTTGATGAAACTGTTGAAATTCATTTAAATACTACATTAGATAGCAGGCATGCTGACCAACAACTACGCACATCAGTTACCTTACCTAATGGTATAGGTAAGGAAATGAAAGTAGCTGTAGTTGTTGAAGGAGAAGCAGCAGCAAGTGCTAAAGAGGCTGGTG
>CERS01063448.1_pt1 | contig 14203 bp, 21 predicted proteins | sample 356251 | NCBI WGS metagenome assembly CERS01 (sample SAMEA2621020, study PRJEB7988) | marine metagenome | isolation source: saline water (ENVO:00002010), including
ACATGAGAACCAGTATAAGTATTGTTTCCCATAAAAAAACTGATTGCAGATTTCATGTCATGTTTTACACTTCTATAATCATCTGATGGATGAACACAGTCTTGTATAATTTTATTATGACAATCCAATGCTGGGTCAAGGTACCAATTAGAAGGGTAGTAAAAAGGTGGTTCTTTATTAAATATCTTTCTAGACAATTCTAAAAATTCACCACGGAAAGTATTTTTTCCTCCTTTCGGATTAGTAGTTTGCATATCTTCTAAGTTTTTAAATACATCCGCTCCTACAAGTGTATTTCCGAATACTTGTTTCATGTATTTAAGGCTCCATTTTTTGAATGCAGGCATTTCTTTACAACCTCCACGTATAACAATAGGCTTAGTAAATTTTTGAAACTCGGGATTACTCCAATCGTATTCAGTAACTTCGTCTGGAAGTTTTAAATATCCCATTGTTAGTACCAAATAAAATTTATTCTGAATCAGAACTTGAAAATTCTTTTTCTACATTTTTAATACCTGGATTCCAAGATTGAAATTTAGGTTTATAAAAAATCCATCCAGTTAATTTACTGTTCCATTTACCACCTGCTTTTTTAATATGTTCCTTAAAAGGACGGGTATTGCCATAAACTATGATACTTTTCTTGTAACTACTCCAATAAACATCTTCAGGTATTACTAAACTATTCGTTGTATTATTAAGAATTTGGATAATCTTATCCAATTTATTATTAATACTTAATAATTCTAATAATTTATCTAATTTCTCATTAATACTTCCTAAAAGTTCTGTTTGATTATTATCGTTATTTTCTTTTATTGTCATCATCTTACGTCTAATCTCCTATGGTAATTCACGCTGTTCTCTTGACTCTAGTATCAATCTCCATTCTTTAACATAAGTCTCTTTGCATTTAGCAAGTTTCTCTTCTGGGACATTTTTCATTTTAAGAAATTTATAAGTCACCCATGCTGTGGTAAATTCAAAATAATGTTTATATTCCGGATATGTTGTTCTAGAAGATAACATACTTTCCATGAGTTTTGAAATACTCAATTCCCCTGGTTTGAAAGCACCCGTTGTTAAATAAACAACTGTTTCTGCAGTAAAATCATGTTTAATGGCTTCTAAGCCTTGTTCGAATCCTATTTTATTAAATGTATACATTTTACGTCTCTTCTCTTACGGTAATTCACGCTGTTCTCTTGACTCTATTATAAATTTCCATTGCCTAGTATAAATCTCTTCACACTTATTAAGATCTATTTCTAAAGCATTTTGCTCTTTAAGATATTTATAAGTTATCCATGCTGAAGTAAATCCAAAATAATATTTATACTCAGGATATTGTGTTTGAGCAGAAACCAAGTTTTCCATGATTTTTAAAGCACTCAAATCCTCTGGGTTGAAACAATAAAGTGTGAGGCCTGCGATTCTGTCCCTAGTAAAATCATGTTTACTGGCTTCTAAGAATATTTCGAAATCTATTTTATTAAATGTACACATTTTACGTATTTTCTTCTTCGTCCATTAGTACTTTTCCTATACAACAAGAACAACAGAATAAAGAAACTCCACCTATGATTAACACCTCCGTTTTACCAAAAAAAACAACTGCACAATAACTATTTAATAATCCACTAAAGGTTAACAAAATAACACTCACTAATGGAGCAATACATATTCTATAAATCTTACCTGATTCGTCACGAGGGTCATAGAATAATGTAATTGGAATTATTAACAAAATAATACACATTATAGCACTCAAAAATAATTGCAAAAAACAATGAGCAGAATTATTAAGATATGCAATCATGTATACTAAGAAAATTCCAATTGCTGAATATAAAATACAAACAACTATTTTAAAAATACAAACACAGATTTCTAAAAGAAGATCTTTCCATAATCCTTGTAATATTAAATCAATTATAATTGGATTCCTTTCTCTAACTACTACATTTTGTTGTCTTTGTGGTCTAGGTGGTGTTGGTTCTTCATAATCTAAATTTTCAGTCATACACACTGGACATTTATCTATTCTTTTCAATCTTTCTTTACACTTCTTACAAATTTTCCAAGCTCCTTCTTTACAAACAGTACAATCATGTGATTCAGCTTCTTCATCACTACAAAAACAAATTATACAACTTTTATTACTTTCTTCTTCAGAACTTTCTTCAGAAGAACTTCCTACTGAAAAAGAAACTTCTGATGTACAGGTACTAGTTGGACTGTTTACGTCAGTTTCCATTATCCTATTTAAGATAGGAATGGTTTTTTTAAGACTATTACTTTTACTTTAGAACTTTTTAAAAATCATTAAAAGGATTTGTATCACTATCTAAATCATCTTCTGAAGACGAAGATGAACTTTCTACACGCATTTTACAATTCATTTGAGAATTATTATTTTTTACTACTGTTTCACCTTCTCCTAATTTTCTTAAATCTCCTATTGTAATCCTATTATTATGACCTGTACCTTCTATTCCTTTGAGAATTTCTTCACTAATACCATTATCTTTTGCGAATGCCTCTGCACTTTTACTAGCGAAAGGAATTTTATTTTCTTCTTCTAATCCTAATTTTATTTTTACATCAATAAGTGTAATCTTTCCCTTTGCTTTCTTTTTACCACTTCTAATTTCTATTGGAAAGTCTTCTTCAGATAAACTATTTTCTGAAGCTAACTTTTTTGCTGCTTTTGAAGCCCAAGAAGAAGTAGTTTTTTCTTTAACTTCTTCTCCTAAAGCTTTCTTAACATCATTGAGGGTATAACCTTTTTTATGACTAGGTGTAGTCACAAAAAGATTTTCCATTGGTTGACCTTTAGCTTCCCAATATTTTTTTGCAGCGGAACTTGCAAATACACTTTTGAACTTTGCTCCACATTCTATTGCTAACTTTTTTAGCTCACTTTCCTCGACAGGAAAAGATGCACAGATTTCTTTGATAATATTTTCTAATTGTTTTTGTGTTGCCATTTTTTGTTATTATAATTTTTCTCTTTTGTACGTCTAATTCTCCACTTATTCCTCAATTGTTTTTAAAAAATTCTTTACATCTTCTACATTGTACTTCCCTTTTTTACTACTTCCTTTTAAACTTTCAAATTTTTGATTTCCTATAAGACCATTTTCTTGTGCTAATTTCTCAGCCCAAGGACTAGCGAATTTCTTTGGAGCATTTTCTTCTTCTTGACCTGTTGCTTTTCTAACATCTGAAATACTAATCTTTTTCATAGAATTTAATAAATCACTGAAATCATTTTCACATAAATCATTTTTTTCTGCTTCTTCCTTTGCTGCTTTAGAAGCCCATACTGAAGCTTTTTTAACAGGTTCTTCTATTCCTAAAGCTTGGTTAACATCTTTTAATGTGTAACCTTTTTTGTGACTAGGTGCAAAGGAAAATAATTCTGAATTTGCCTTTCCACTCTCTTCCCATTTTTGTTTTGCAATAGGACTTGCAAATTTACTAATAATTTTTGAACCATTACTGGCGACGATTGCTTCTAATTTAGCAATGTCAATATTGTATCTCTCAGAGATAGTTGTGATTATTTTGTTTAATTGTTGTCTATTAGCCATTTTGTCTTTTTTTGTACGTCTAGGATTTCTAATAGACTAAGATAATAGTCTATTATAGATTCTATATCAATACGACTAATCACATATTCTTTCTTAAGAACTTCTTTATAAATTATTTCAAAACCTCGTTCTTTAAGAATCTTTTTAACTTTTGGTATTTCTTCGGGTTCATAATAATTATCAGTTGGGAATTCTATTTGTACATAGAAAGCAATTTGATCTATAATACAATTTATATCTTTTATTAATTTCTGTTTAGTCTTATCGTTGAGTTCGCACTCTTGCATGCATTTAATTAAATCTTCCATGTTACGTCTCTAATTTACTTTGACTCTAAACGAATCCATTCATTATATCTAGAATTATAAAGATCACGCATATTTGTATGCCATTCGCATGTATCATCGTTAAAATTCTCTGAACAATAATTAAATATTCTTTTCCATGCTGTATGAATAACCTCTGGAGCAGTATGTACTATACTATCTCCCACATTTTGAAAACCTTTTTTATCTTCTTCTTTATCTTCTGGTATTTTTTGTAATAACATAAAATATGTTTCTAATATAAATTTTTGTGAACTCATTTTACGTCTATGTGCTCAATATTTTAATTCTTTTTTTTGAATATTCTATCTCTTTTTCTGTTTTTTTAATTTTTTCATTTATCGATTTAATTTTTTTTTCCACTACTGGTTTGATTTTATTCCATTTGTATACAAAATATTCTTTAACCTTATCCTTACTAGCATTAGACGCTGTTAGTAGTTTCGCCCTAGTTTTCTTTTCAATTGGTTCCATTTCATTAGGAGGAGTTCTTACAATATCTCCTGTAGTGTACGTAGTTGTTCCGTGTCTTTCATTTCCCATATGTCTTACTCTTTGAAGAGTATTCGTCTTCCACCCAGGGATTACATGAAACCAAGTATTAAATCTAAAATCCATATCCAAAACAGAATCTATTTTTCTCTCTTCTGGATATTCGTCATAGTAATTTTTAAGAAACCAATACATCCAATGTCCTACTTTCGAATCATCACTTTTTAAAGTATTAATACTTCTATCAAGTAACAATTCTTTCCGGGTTGTTACTAATCTCAGTCTTTCTTCTTGAAGAGAAATTAAATATTCTTTTAAATCTTTCAAGTTTTCTTCTTCTTCTATTCTTTCTTCTTTAACAGGGTCATACTTTTCTTTCTTAATATATTTTTCTTCTTCATCTTCACTTGAAAAATCTTCAAGAAGTTTTTCCCATTCTTGTTCTGGTTCTTCTTCTATTGTGTCTTTTACTAGGTTTTTAATTGAATTATTTGTTGTAATGTATGTAGGATAGTTAAATTGTTTTTTATTATTAGCTCTTACTCTTTTAGGGATATTATTATTTTTTTTGTAAAATCTTTGTATGATATTAGCAGCTCTTACTCTTTGTGAAGTATGTAATGCTAAACATTCTTCTACTAAAGCTATACCTTTACCTGCGATAATAATGTATTTATAAAACTCTTTTAAATCACTTTGTAAAATCCACAAATCATAAATTTGTGTATCATATCTATGTGGTATCGAATCAAATACTCGAACCCAATTATTATTATCAATAATTAGAGGAATAAAAGGTCGTGGGAAACCTGTACAAAACAATCTGTAACCTTCAATATCGAAAACTTTATTAGGTATTCCTTCTTTTTTTAAATAAACATCCCAGAATTCTTCAGTTGTCTTTGTTTTTCTTATAAAATTTATTCCACTTGTTTTTTTTTGAACTTTCATTTTATTATCCACTCCGTCAATTTTAAAAGCAGGTAATCTATCAAAAGTCTTGTCAGATTTTGCTTTTCTAATAGATCTATTAATGAACTTTTTTACATTTCTATCATTTGCTAATAATCCTAATTCTTTTGCTACAGTCTCTATATATGGTTCTCTCTTTTCTGCTTCTTTTATTTCACAAATTTTATTTCCGCCATTGTAAAAAACATATGTAACATCCTTATTAACATAATTTCTATCTATTTTATAAAAATTTTCATCTGTATAAAGAAATTTAAGAATTCTCATGTGTGGCTTATTTGGAATTTCAACCCAAATCCATCCATGAGGTAAACTCGTTGCATTTTCTACTAAATCTGTTAGAACCCCATTACATAAAATGTTTTTTAATTCCCATAGTCCAGAATATATTTTTTTTTTATTCACCAAAACATCAGATATTTTTTCCATAGATTTGTTTGTCAGATTCTTATGAAACCATGCTAACAAATAATCATCCACTACGTTATAACCATGCATGTTTTTATACTTTAATAAACTCCTTAGGTAATGTATATTAGGACATGTATTTAGAAATTTAAAAGGTATTGACACATATTGAATCTCACCGTCATAAGAATGATAATTAAGTGTTAAAGGATATTTATATCGATTTATTAATTCCATTTAATTAATACCAACATAAAAATTTTTATTAATTAGTATTTTTGATAATAAAAATTATAAATTAGTTCCTTTTATTTTACTAAGGGCGTATTGATGAAATAATGGATTCGTTATCCGAAATCTTACCTTTTCCGTAAGATTTATTATTTTTATTATTGTTTTTGCAAAAATCAGTAAAAATTATGGGATTCAACTTAAAAAAGCTTTTGAAATCAATAGGATTTTGAACTCCATGAGCTTTTGCTATTCTAAATTGTACATGTTGATGTAAGTCTTCAAAGTGTATAATCATTTTTTTACAATTCATTTTACGTCTATATAATATTAATCAACTAAATTAATTCTACAATTCGGACATGTATTTTTGTTTTCTAACCATTTTACTAAACATTCTGTATGGAATTTGTGTCCACATTTACTTGGGACTAATGTACCTTCACTTTCCAAACATATAGAACATTCTTCTGTCTCTTCACTCCCTCTAAGACTTCTGTTGTCTTCAACTAATCTTTTTACACTATCTTGTAATTGTTTGATAAGAAGGTCTTTTTGAGAATTTCTTGTATCTTCGTTTGTATTGTCTTTTTTAAACTCAATATTTTTTATTTCAGGAAGTGTTCCATGTAGACTCCAATGAACAATATTAATTATTGATTTTTTACCTACACCTTCTAAAATTGAAAGTTTACATCTTTGCCAATAATTACTAATGTTTCTATCGTTAATAGAATCAGCTAAGTTATTAATAATTAGATTTTTATTTTCAAGTGTAAATCTTGAAGGCCAATAAAAAATATCTATAATATTAGGAGGTAAACCTACATCTCCGTATATAATTGTGAGTATATAAGCTAATCTTTTATAAGTTTTATAAACAAAATTATTTGTGTTTCCTTTTAAAATAGCTAAACACATTAAATTTTCTATTAAACTTTTAAGAGAAACTATGTTTTCTTGGCTACTGTCACAAGTTTCTCTTAAAAATTTAATAAGACGATATTCACGACATTCTGGAGTGCTGTCTTTATTGTATATTTTTTTTACAATTTTTTGAACTTCATCCATTCTCCTAAAGGTATATATGTTTGTTATATAATCCATTGTACGTCTATTCTCTTACTCTGTTTTTTTTAAAAAAATATTCCATGATGTTTTATTTTCTTTAAGAAACATAATTTTAAAGATTTTATTACCAACATTTAAACATATTGTTGTATATAATAATGTATAAAACGGTATATAAGGTATTGTAGAATGCATTAGTACTATAGTTATAGCTAAAATTGGAAATGTTATCATAGAATTAAATATTAAATTATATATCAAAAAATCGTATAATTCAGTGTAATTTAATTTATAATTTAAAAATCCCATACATCGTGGAACATGTACATACACAGTATTGCTATGAACCATACCTATAACATAAGTAATCATGTATGTTACTATAATAATATCACCTTTATAATCATTATTTTCTAATAAATAATTAATTATATACAATTTATCTTTATCAGAACCTTTTATAAGTGTTTTAAAAGAATTGTTTTGAAATCTCCAATATTCTTTACTATAAGTATATCTATTCACACACTGGTCTAAAATGATTCCACATCCCAGTAATATTACTATGATAGTGAAACATTTAATAAGTTTATAATTTAGTTTAAGTTCTAAATCAGTTAAAGTCATTTTACGTCTTTGTACTTATTTTTCACATATCATAGTTGAAAATTGTATATTCATAGGTTGTATATATGTATAAGGATTTTTAATAGATGGTTCCAAAACACGACTCGGAACTAATATAGGAAAGTATGAAAGTAATGTACTTTTTGTACACATATATATAGTATTTGTAAATAGATTTGAACCACAATAACAACCATCTACATGGTCTATATTATGTATCAATAAAATTTGAATCCCATAGAAGACAACTATGTGCCAAACTAATAAACCGATAATTATTTTTTTTAATAACATTTTACGTCTATTAATTAAATCCACAAAACATGTTTTAATACAAAAACAAATAAATGAGAAAAATAAAATCCCAACTATACTAGGAACAGTTATTAAATAAATAGCATCTTTATTAGTTATTTTAAAGTCATCATCAGAAAAACACATTATGAGAAACATTCCAACAGCATGATTAATCATTACACAACCAACTGTTAGTACAAGATATCTGTAAAATATATATATATTTCTACACAAAACATGAGTTTCTAAACAACATTTTTCAAATCTAGTTTCTTTTTCATCATCGAGTAAAATTTGTTCAGTATTTACAGGAACTATTATTTGTTTATTAAATTTTATCTTATACCACTTTTCATCTTCCGTAGTTTCTAATTTACACACAGGACAAGAATTTATGAAGGCACTTTCTAACATGCCGGTAGTACAATTGTAACATATTTTACCAGAAACACAACGAGTACAATAAATATTATAATATTTATATTCTTGGCACAAAATACAAATATCTTTATCAAAACAATGACATCTCATACTTAGGGATAAAAAATTTGAAAATTTTACGTCCCCAAATCTCGATCCCCAATCCTGGATCCTTATTCTAATAAAGAATTGACAATTCCAGTCTTTAATTCTAAATTTTTCATTTTCAAAATCATTTTTGTGTTTTCTAATTGTTCCACAAGAATTTTGAATTTCTTTTCTTTTTCTATTTGTTGTTTAGTATTATCAAAAATAATTTTTTGGATATCTGGTAAAATTTCATCTTTGTATTCCATAGTAAAAATTATTTTAGCAACTGTTTTCATACCAAACCCAGGTAATTTTATCAAAAAACAGGGATTCACATATGAATTACATAAAGCATTTCGAGTTGGATCAGTGAAACACTCAAAAATTCTGTGTACACATTTGTCAGACCTCCAATACCAAGTATCTCTCCAAATTTGTTCAGCTTTTTCAGGAAATCCTATATCGCCGAATATAGTACTTATAGTTTCTTTGACTTTTCTATAATGCTTCACTTTTTTTTCATTTTTAAATTTTTCAATTGAAAATAAAGTTTCGTAAACTCCAAAAACATCAATTACCCGCTCATAAACGGTCATACTATAAGGAGCACAACAATTTCTGAGTATAAAAATGTTGTTCCTCAACCCTTGTGGACATACTTTTTCTCCAAATTCTAATTTGTTTGTAATATCTTCAATAGTAGATGGTAGATCTAATGTTCTACCCAATCTTTTGGCTTCCACCAAATCTTTAACTAATCGTGTAGTCATTATTATACGTCTCTTTACTCTTAATTAACTAATCTAGTCCTACATACAGGACAGCAATTTTTATGTTCTAACCATTTAACTAGACATTCAGTATGAAATTTATGGCCACATTTTTCATTTGGTACTAAATTTTCACCTGACATACAAATAGAACAAATATCTTCTTGGTGCATTGTAGATTCTATCTTTCTGTTTTCTAAAGTTAATTGTTGAATAGATTCTTGTAAACTATTTATTAAAGTAGTATAATCTACTTTTTCTTTTGTTTCAGATTCAAGATGTTCTAAATCAGGTAGAACTCCTTTTAATAAAAAGTAACCAATATTCAAAATAGTACTAGATCCTACTCCTTCAAATAAGGAGATTCCACAATTTCTCATCCATTCCCATTTTAACTTTTTCTTATTTTTTACATAATTTAATACTGTACTTTTTAAAAATTCTTCAGAAGGAGTTTGTCTTACTTCAGAACATCCCATAAAAGTTTTGAAATTAGGTATACCTTCTTTTAAAAAAATGATATCCAATATTTTTTTAATTCTTAAATAATGTTGTTCTTTCCATGGAGATTCACTTTTTTTTAATAAAACAAGTAATGATAATTGATCTTGAAGTTTTTTTAATCTTTCTTTTGAATAATCTCCCTCAGGATTGTTCAAAAGATAGATAAATCGTTCTGTGAAAGTACTACTACCAAATTTAATTGAGAGTCCTGCATCTTTGGACACTCTACGAATGGTTTCTATTCTGCATATATCTATATTACAATTCATTTTTATTTTTATTTTACGTCTTTTAATACTGGTTAGTATATAACATTCCTCTTTCATTTCTTTCATTGTTTCTATCATCGATGAGATCCCAATCTGTTTCTTGACCTTCTCTTGTTCCTTTCATACCATAACTATTTTTTCTTTTATATCTTTCAATTGCAAATTTCATTTTTCTTCTACCTCTTCTCGTAGCATTTTCTGGTTCAAACCAACCTTCATGGTCACAATATTTTTCCCACTCTTCAGGAAAAGCACTAGGGGGCATTCTCATTCTTATATTTGTATCCCTAACTAAATTAGGATAATTTTTATAAAAAAACATAAAATCTCCTTGTTTTTCAAGATAATTCAATCTTTCTTTCATTCTTGGATACAAAGATGCTTGAGTTTTAGGAGGTAAACGATTCCTAGTAGGATAAAAGAAATAATGTTCTATTGGAATAGCTCTTCCTGTTACCTTATTAGAAAACTCAACAGGATGTCTTCTGATCCTATCAGCTAACCATCCTTCATGACCAGGTATAACACACGTATTCTTTTCCATTCTTAATTTTTTCCACTCTTCATTATTCTGTTTTCTTATTTTTTCAAGACGAGCTGCTTCTCTCTTCTTCTCTTCTTGTTCAGGAGTGAGTCTTTTACCTCTTCCTCTTCCTCTTCCTCTTTTAAAATTTTTTTTATTTCCGTTTCTTCTTTGTGCTACCATATTTAATTGTTTATACACCTATTTTTTTATATTGTTTAAAAGTAATAATGCAAGATATAATTTTAATAGGGACATTAATGACAATTTTAACTTCTGTTTATATGGTACCTATAGCTTCATTACATAATACTCCCAAGGAATACACTAACCGGTTATTTTGTATTTTAATACCTGAAGTTGTAATATTAGTATGTTTACACTTCTTATTACTTCAAGTTTATCATTTTATGGAACATCATCAAACTCCAGCTGTTTATATAGCATTTGGAATTGTTGTTGTACAAATAGCACTTGTTTATAGTGCTTTATTTAATCACTGGGGACTTAGGAAAGGAGAAGTAGAAAAAGCTGCTTCTGCTAATTCAGCAACTTCATTACTTCCAGCTTTTGATTTAATGTTAGCCTCAGGACTTATTCATTTAACCAGTCTTTTTATTGTTCTTGGAGCATTAACCGTTATTACCTAAAAATTTTTTTATTGTGTAATATTAAGAAATGACATTTGCAAAATTCGGAGAAGACATAAAATCTTTTGCATTCAGTAAACCTTTAGTGTCAATTCCGTTAGGATTAGGTTTGTTAATTGGTCTTGCGGTTATGGTTTCTAAAGGATATAAAAATTATGGAAACTGGTTCGAAAACGCAGACTTCCTTAGACAAACGATGGCTCCTGCTTTTAATGAAACTACGGGATTCTTAATGATTTCTTATGCGGTAATACTCTGTATAGGAAATGTTATAATGAAAACCTCTCCAAAATATTTAACTGGTATTGATAAAGCTACACAAGAGAAAACAACAGGTTTTGTTGCTTGGTTACAATCTAGAGGATTGAGTTGGTTACCCGTTCTTGTGTCAACAACAGTAATTACATTAATGACATTTTTACCTATTGATAATAAAATGTTCAAAATAATTATCATAAGTGTTGTTCTCCTTGCTACATTAATAGCAGCTTTGTTTTTTAATACTTTAATAAAAATATTTGGTCCTAAAGAAAAATTCACTAACGTAAAAGAAGAATTCGGTCACGCTATTAAAGATGACGAAGGTAAAAATCAACCACACAATTTAAAGATTACAGTACAAGTTAGAGGGAAAGCTGGTGATGGTACTACAATAGATGAATTTTTTGTAGATATTTTTAATAATTTAGAAGATGAACACGACCCAAAAGGCTGGAGATCAGAAAAAACAACTGCTTATGACAAAATACAATTAAATTATAACGATATTTATCAACCATATATAGATTTAATATATGAACCTATAAATAATGATTCATACACTCCGATTCCGGGTGCAAAAGATTACAACCCCGATAGTAGAAAATACGATGTTTATTATTCAACTGTACCCGCTTCAGAATCGAATTTTATATCAACTTTAAAAATATTAAAACCAAACACGACTACAATAAATGCAACAGAAATTTCTGAACAAACATATTATTTCCATTTATTTCCCAAAGATATTAAAATCTTTTCTGGTAATCCATCAAAAGATAAATTTAAAAAAGGAACTGAATACACTACTAATGAAGACACTGGTATATGTACTTTAGGTGGAAAAGAAATATTAGCACTAAATGATGTAATATGGTTACATCCACCAGCGTACGGGAAGGAAAACAACCTATCATTGAGTAATCATATAAGACTTAAAATTACTGAAACCGGAACTAATAATTACGGGGGATTCTATTCTGGTTCTGACCACGTAAAAGAAAAAATAAAACCTACATATGATGTTAAATTGTTTACTGAAGATGGAAAAGATTTTGATGCAGGATTAGATATTGGAGGAAATACTATACAAGAGAATGGAGGTCCAAAATTTAGTATAAAAAATATGCAACTATTCTTTGGGTTTGATGTAGATGTTGTTAAACAATCAGTAAGTGATAGTTATATTGCTTATTATTGTCTTGTATGGGGTTCTTTCTTAGTTTATAGTATTGTTACTGCTATTCAAAAAGATAAATGGTTTTTTGGAATGATTCCTATTAAAATTCCTAAAAGTCTATTGCCATTCTTAGTAGCTGCATTCGTAGAAACTTTATTAATCGGTCAAAGTCATTATTCTCTCGATAAATCTGATGTTGGAGCTTTTGGAGAACCTAGTCCAACTTTCAGTTACGCTGTTGCTGGATTTTCTACACGTATAGCTACTATAGTAGCATTTCTTTCAGCTATCCTCTCTCAAGTTGACGAAGGGTAATTTTTTTTTCATTGGTATAGGAAAACCTTCTTGACGACCAAAGTTTTTTTCTTTGTTCATCAAAAAAGTTTGCATGGTTCTTACTTTTCTTAATTCTTCTTCTTTTAAGATAATCATTCCTTTTTCTTCGTAAGAACCTTTAGTGTATTCTAAATAAAACACATTGTTGTCTTTTATTTCCACAATAACTATAGGTTCCCCCCATTTTAATCCTAATCTTTTGTATTCTTGCCAATTATGAAAAGAAATATTTTGTTTTTTTGGAATATTTTGTTTTTTTTGAACATTCAAAACAAATTCCCCTAGATAGGTTACACCTCTTTCTTCATAAGGTTTTTTATTATGTACATGATTATTGTAATTACTAGAGGGATTAAATGTTTTTCTGTTCATAAGTGTATTACTGACATTCATTTGTTGCTCCACAAGGGAGGATAAGGTTTTATTTATAAAATTTTTATCCATTTTACGTCTTATTCATATTCTATCTGTTAATTTTTCAGGTACTCCACCTCCAGTAACTTTTTCTAATTTTTCAGTGGAATCTTTATTGGTATCCTTTGGTTTTAAAATATCTCTCATCATTTTTTTGTAAGACTGTTTCTTCTTCTTCCTCTTTTTCTTTTTTGGTGCTGATGGGCATTCTGCTTTTCTCTTTTCTACTTTAGGAGACTCCATTGTTAATACTCAATAAAAAAATTTACGTCTAATTCATTCACTTTCTTCTTCTCCCTTCTTTACCATCAGGAGTTGTATAACAAACATTACTATCATTCAAAAAATACCCAGTCATTCTAGGTAATCTTTTATCAACTATTAACCATGCTACAAAACCTTCAGGAATAGGTTCATTGAAAGCCATTACATGTTTATCAGCATGAGCTATCATTAAACCTTCATAAGGTTCTAATTTTAATTCATTTTTTAATTCTACTACCATCTCATCCGTAACTACGGTATGGTCTGTCCAATATTTTTGCAAGTCTATTTTACCCATTTTACGTCTTATTGGTTAGTTTCTTTAAATATCCAAATACAAAGCAATAATAGTATCCACATAAACCACATTTTACGTCTAATGGGTCCAGATTTGTTCTCTTTTACTCTTCCTAGGTGGAGTTTTACTTCTTATCCTTTTTTTTCTCACCTTATCGGTAGAATCAAAGGTTAAGATAGCTATAAATAATAATAATAATAATAA